>MDTC01062448.1_pt1 | contig 25946 bp, 19 predicted proteins | sample 811181 | NCBI WGS metagenome assembly MDTC01 (sample SAMN05326644, study PRJNA326480) | marine metagenome | isolation source: seawater | place: Pacific Ocean: North | collected 2011
CGCTTCAAGTCAATGTCAACGGTGAGGACTGGGTAGCCGTGTTTGCTGGCAAGTGTGAACAACTGGTCGTCGGGGTGGCTGAAGTCTTGACTTAATGCCTCGATAGGCTCCGATTTTTTCATTAACAGGCCGAGTAACAAATTCTTGTTTCGAGGACGCTGGTTGTTCAATGAAATCAGTTCTTGTTCAACGCTTTGTAACAGCAAGAAGGAGCAAGGGCCATAGATTCGAGAAAGTTCAGCATCCATGTTCATCTTTGAGTCGATGATTGCTACCCACCCGCAAGCGTCGATGAGGATTTGTTGCACGACATCACCGTCTCACTGAATCGTTCCGTATCCGATGAGTCGCCAACGAGAACCAACTCGGCGGGAAAGAGAGACGCGTTGTCCAGAGTCTGCGCAAATGGGGAGTCGTAGGTCGAGGGTTGCTTTGCCTTTCTCAGCATTTTTGGTGACACCTACTGAAGTAGCAGTTGCTACATTGATCATCAACATCTCATTATTACGGAGTGAGTAAATCTTCTCTGGTGCTTCGCCTTCACCAGCAACCATTGTATCCATCAGTTTCACATCGATGGAAAGAGAATTTCGAATTTCAGGCAGGTCTCCTTTTCGGGCAACAACCTGTCCGGAAAGGTTGTCTGATGTCGTGATTGAAGGGTCGAGAAGTGTCGCCATACCGCACAATCCACCGGAATGCATGGTGTCAAGGCTAAGCCCGCCACCTTTCATGCTGCTAACAGTTGCTTCGATCGGTTCCCATGTGGTCTTCGAACCGTTTTCGATTTTGCGACCAGGTCCTATGATGATTTCATCTCCGTTGTTGAACGTCCCTTCAACGATGCTCCCACCAATGACGCCTCCTCGGAGTTTCGAGGGGCGTGTTCCTGGCCGGTTGATGTCGAACGAACGAGCGACATGCATGATTGAACGCGTGTCCTTTGAGCGGTCCGGTGTTGGAATTGTCCTTTCGATGGCATCGATGAGAATGTCAAGATTGACATCGTGATGGGCTGAAACTGGAATGATTGGGGCGCTTTCAGCAATGGTATCTTTGAGGAAGTCTTTGATTTCTTGGAATGACTCAACTGCCCGTTCCCGAGTTACGAGGTCGATTTTATTTTGAACAATGACGATGTTTTCGATTCCTGCAATCTCAAGAGCCATCAAATGCTCACGAGTTTGAGGTTGTGGGCACGTTTCATTTGCAGCAACCATTAACATGGCGCCGTCCATGATTGAAGCACCCGTTATCATCGTCGCCATCAGCGTTTCGTGGCCGGGAGCGTCAACGAATGAAATCACGCGCTGGAGTTCGTTTTCCTGGTCGTCTCCACCGTCAGGGCGGCGGCCAGTTGCGTAGTATTGACCGTCACCGGTCTTGTAGAATGCCGTATCTGCGTATCCCAATTTAATTGAGATGCCGCGCTTGCGTTCTTCGGAGTGTGTATCGGTCCAAACACCAGACAGCGCTTGCGTGAGTGTTGTTTTTCCGTGGTCCACGTGGCCGATTAAGCCGATGTTGACTTCAGGTTGTGCGGGAAGCTTTCGACTCATGCTTCCTCACTCCCCTTGTACGAACGCCCTCTCGGGATTCACTCCGATGCTTCTTCGCTACCCGAGACGAGGATGTCTCCGAGTGCCTTTTTTCCGGACTCGATGACTTTGAGGTTGATTTGGCGTGTGTCTTGGTTGATTGTGTTTCCACGGAAGTTGCGGCGCATGCGTAGGCCGTGAGGCTTGTAACGGAATCGCTTCTTTTCGCCACCCTTGGTTTTGAACACGAGGTTGTGCCCCTTGAATCCAGTGGACTGTGTCACCAAAACCGATTGGCGTGCTCCACCTTCTAGGTCACGGCGAAGCGGGGTGCCGGTTTTATCGGAGCCACCAGTGATTTGAAGTTTGTATCCGGAGAGTGTTTGTTCCCCTTCTCCAACGAAGATTCCGTCAACGGTATCCCCGATTTTCTTACCCAAGAGCTGGGCGTGATTGTTTCCACTGATTTTCAGCGAATACGACTTTCCACCGTTCTTGGGGTCAGTATCATTTACTACGGCGACGAATTCTCCTTGTTGTCCAACAGCCATTATATCACTTCTAGAACGACCTTCCGACCATCGACCTCTATTTAGGCTCACCGTTCAAGGTACACGAGAAAAAATTCACCGAAACTTCCTTTTTAGCAGCATTTCAATGCGACTTGCAAGGTCTTTTGGTAAGTAATGTGGCATGCTCAGATGCGTAGTTCTGCCTCGACCATCACCAATTGCAGCGACCCTTGAAGTGATAATTTGTCGCTCTTCAAATTCTTTTAGATATTTCCAAACCGTGGTATGGCTCCGCATTTTTTGTTCATACTCTTCACACACAACGGCGTAGAGTTGTTCAACTTCCCCAGTCGTCATCGACTCTTGTTTGCTGAGCCTTCTGCACAAACTGAGCAGGACCAACATGGCATTTGGGTTCAAGTCATCAATGTGTTCGAGGTTACTTCCCGCCGCCGTTGCGATGTTCTCGAGCGGAACGTGAACATCTTCCACTGTCAAGCATCGTTCGCTGTGGTCATCTTGGCGAAATTCACACCGTTCGACAGCAGCATTGAGCAGTTCGATGACCCGCCTTGCATCTCCAGATGGCGCTGCTTTTTCAGCGATAAGACGGATGATCTCCGGCGACCACGAACCGGGAACCAATCCCGATTCAGCCCGTTGGGTGGCAATGGCTTCCAACCCGTCCACGGTGTAGGGGTCGATGCGAATGTGATTCGTGCTACCCATACGAGAAATTACAGCGGTTTCCAGCACATCAAGCACCTGCTCTTGGCTGATGAGAATCAACGACAGTGTGCCTTTCCCAGCCTGGTCTTCATCGATACGCAACAACTGGTAGAGTAAATCATCGCCCGAGCGGCGAAGCATGTGGTCGACTTCATCAAGGACGACTAACAGATGTGACGTGTCTTGACGAAGTATTCTTCGAAGACTCATGAGCAATTCCCCCATTGAAAGTCCCCGGTCTGGATGACCTGGGGCTAATTCGTGCAGAATTCGTTGAACGACCCGCATGCTGGTCGAAGCATTACGGCAGTTGACGTGAACTGAGCGAATATTGCGCTTGTTTGAGAGGTGCCGCTGAATGTCCCGACAGAACGTTCGTGCCAGAACCGTCTTGCCACTCCCAACCGGTCCGGTGATGACAACGCGACCTGCTCCTTCAGGATGGTGCAGGGTGCTGAACTTCGAGGCGAGTTCGTTTTGGATTGTTTCACGACCGACCAGTTCAGTTGGAATGTAATCGAAATCCATGACGTCAGGGTTTGCAAGAACCCAGCCAGCACCAATGCGGTCGAGATAGTTACCCATAACATCGGAAGGCTTACGCCAACCGTTATTGAACATACGGTTTCGTTCGAGTGCGAAAACGCCAGTTTCGAACCAGTACTTCGGGCAACATCAAGGGATTTCGTCAAATTGATATCCAGTTTCCCATTTCTTCTCACCGAGGGCAACTTCGAGTTCAAATGGGGTGATGAGGGGTTTCCTGTAACGGACAGCATCATCGATTGCAATTCGAGGGCAAGCGGTGTTGACAAAGGCGTCAACAGGGTAGAAGTCAATGAGGTCTGGGCCAATGTGTTCCAGCGCGAGCAAGTACCCTTTCTTGCCGTGCTTCTCAAGCATGCGCTTCATGCGGAGTGCAAGAGTACGACGCATTTGACCGGGTTTTTCGCCGATGAGGATTCCGAACCGCTGAGCATCACCGCTCGCCATGATCAGGCCTGAGCGCTGGCGTAGAATTCGCTCGATTCGTTCCAGTGACATTTCTTCAGCATCGCCAGTGTACGGGTCGAGCATTGCCAACGGTTTTCCGGTGTGCAGGACCAAGCCAATTGGATGGAAGTCACCAGAACCAAGGAACAGATAGTGGCCTATAGAATCGTCGTCTCCGGAGTAATTACACCCAAGAACCTGCCCCGGGAAGGAAAGGCGTGCTCCGCCGATTGGTATGGTGACATCGTACCCTGCATCTTCCAAGCGTTGATGGAATTCAGGCAGCAGGTGAAGGTGTTGAATTGAACCGACCAGGCCAAGTTTGGTTCCCGTGAGTGGTGCGAGGCGTCCAACGGCATCCAAAAAACGGTCTTGAGCTTCTTCATTGGACAGGTCTTCGGATTTGGTTTGGTCCTCAAGTCGCTTCTTCGCCATGGCCAAATGTGCATCGAGGAACGGGACGACGGGGGCGATTTCTGGGTCGCCATCGTAGGTGACGTCAATGAACTGCGTTGGCATGCCTGAATCGATGTTCATTTGAGAATGGCCCATGTGTGCAACCAGTTCAACGCCCATCATTTGCATCTTGTCGTGGACTAAATCACAAGCGCCGTAACAGGGGTCGGCAGCGAGGACGACTTTCGCACTTGTTTCGGTCTCAATGGTATCCATCATTTCCAAGGCTTGCATCTTCAGCCCTTCAGGGACTTGAAGAGCAATTAAGCGATTATCATTCGCTTGAATTCTCTCCATCAACTCGCCGAGTTGGAAGTCGTGACGGTCAAGATCCATGGTGCACCCTGTTCAACCGGAGCGCCCCCCCCCTCATCAATCCACCCTTTGAAAGAATCAGTTTTCATCGAGTAAAACAACCGAGCCGCCGTCCATCTCTAATCGCACCAGTGAGTCGATTTTAATCGTGGGGTATTGCCTTTGCAAAACACCCAAACCGGGTCCTTTCTCAACAACGGTGATGACGTGGGCGACGGTTGCTCCGGCACGATGAACTCCTTCAATCACCGCTTTCATGGTTCCACCGGTTGAAAGGACGTCATCGATGATGGCGACTCGTTCACCTGGTTTGATATCGTTCAAGAACATCTCACCTTTCGAGTAGCCGGTAGCTTGGTCGATTGTCACTTCACCTTCAAGTCCGTACGAGCGCTTACGAGCAACGACCAGCGGAACACCGGTGCGAACGCTGAGTGGTGCAGTGAGGGGCAATCCCATCGCTTCGATTCCTAACAGAAGGTCGATGCTGTTCCAGTCAATGGTAGATTGGCACAAGTCAGTGACTGCTTCAAGCACTGCCGGGTCGAGACGCGGTACGCCATCTGTTATGGGATGAATGAAGTAAGGATAATCGCCTTTCCAAATCACTGGAGCGTTTTGGAGGCTTGCTCGCAACCTGCCCATAGCGTCTGTCATGGCAGGTGGCTTCTCCCGAAGGAGTATCACTTTTACTCAAAGTTCGGCGAGGAATTCGACGTATTCGTCGGGGTCCAGCAGGTCTTCAAGGTCCAGTTCGTGAGGTTCAATGATGATAATCCATCCATGGTCATACGCAGAATCATTGACCAAATCGGGGTTGATTTCGACTTCACCGTTAACTTCGGCAATCATGCCGGAGTATTGGGACGGGAAAGCGACCTTCTCTTCTGCTGTCCAAATCGAGAACATATCTCTTCCTTCATCGATTTCATATTCGGCTTGCGGTAGGATAACGCGCAACACTTCACCGATTTCTACGGCGAGGTATTCGCTGACCCCTATCATGAGCCGTTCATCTTTTTCTTGATACCAGAGGTGATCTCTGGAATATTTGCGGTTGTGCGCTACGCTGAATTCTACCACTTCTTCGTCCATGGTGTTTCTTCCCTAAACCGCCCCAAACACCATTGTATTTGAATTTGAGGCATATATTGCTTTCAAGCATTTACGACAAACGGGTTAAGTGAGACGGCGTTTTAGAGTAGATTGGTCGCCTATGGATTACGCCGAAACCGAGGAACAGCAAATGATTCGCAAACTCGTTCGAGATTTCGCAGAGACTGTATTAGCAGAGACGGTTGGGCATCGCGACCAAAATCAACAACCGCCGTCGGAAGAATGGCAACAATTCCTTGAACTCGGGCTTCAAGGCGTGACAATTCCCGAAGAATTTGGTGGTTCACCGGTCGACGACATCTCAGAATCCATTATCGTCGAAGAACTGGCGCGAGTCGACCCTTCGTTTGCGGTTATGTACTGCGTTCACGTTGGACTGTGTGCCAAAACCATCGCTCTGCACGGAAACCAAGACCAGAAGGAGCGCTATCTCACTCGCTTGGCTGCTGGTGATGTCGGTGCATATTCGCTATCAGAAGCGGGCGCAGGTACCGATGCTGCCGCAATGACGTGCAAGGCTAAAATCTCCAGCGATGGAACACACTACATTCTCAACGGAGAGAAAATGTGGGTCACAAACGGAGTACAAGCGAAGGTCTTGGTTCTGTTTGCAAAGGACGTTGACCACCCAGATTACGGCGTCAAGAAGCACGGAGGTTCAACCGCTTTCATCGTTGAATCGGATTTTGAAGGATTCTCTGTTGGGAAGAAAGAAGACAAACTCGGTATCCGTTCTTCCGACACCTGCACGCTGATTTTGGAGAATTGCAAAGTACCGGTCGGGAATGTGTTGAAGGGATTCGGCAAGGGTTTCCCAATCGCTATGAATGCGTTGGACAACAGTCGTATCGGTATTGCCGCCCAGGCATTGGGCATTGCCCAGGGTGCGTTTGAAGCAGCGCTTCAATACGCTCACGAGCGTGAAGCATTCGGCAAACCGATTGCATTCCATCAAATGATAATGGCGTATCTCGCCGACATGGCAACTCGAATCGAAGCCGCACGTCAACTCGTGTACCGCGCTTCTTGGGTGAAGCAACAACACTACGAGCATGGTGGTCCACGGCATTCTAAAGAAGCCAGTATGGCGAAACTGTATGCCGGAGATACGGCTATGTGGGTTTCAGAACGAGCCATCCAAGTTCTCGGTGGGTATGGATACACCAAAGAATTCCCCGTTGAACGATTCTTCCGAGATGCGAAGATTACTCAAATCTATGAAGGGACTCAAGAAGTCCAACGCATCGTCATTGCTCGTGCTTTGAAGTGATCAAACAACTCGTGCATTGCTTCCTTGAAGTGTTGCGCGACGAAGACCACTTGACCAATCTGAAATAATTGCGCTGCACTCTACACGGTCGCCTTTTTTGATGGAATGAATCAACTCATTATTGGATTCAGGGAACATGATAGCTACAGTGAAAGGTCCATCATCGAGTTCTCCGATAAGTGAATGCCCTCCACGGAATTCATCGTTCACCATCAGGGTGCGCTCTACACGCTCAACCATCATTGATGTCGGGTTATTCGTGCATCGAGCGATGATAGCAGCTGCTTCGGAATTTAAGCGAGAGGCCTGTAACATCTCAATCATCCTTTCATTGTCGGAGTCAATGCTTGGCATACCGTCTTCCTCAACTTCAGTTGGAAGAACCGGAGTCACTACGGGTGAGGAAACTGGTTCTGCGACCGGTGTTGGTTCCGGTGCTACGACGGGCTCAGGGATTGGCGTGACTTCGATGTGATGTGTGTGCGTCTCTTCGGGTTGAGGCGTTATATCTTCTACAGCCTCCGGTTCTGGAGGGGTTAGTTGGACGGTTTCAAATCCGATTGATGCGAGGAATGCACCAAATTCCGAAACCAACAGCGCTCCGTCGCCGTTAAGGTCAATGGCTTCAACGAGGTAGTCGACAACCCATTGAGGTGGCTGGGAGCCAGCCATTTGTTCAATCATCGAGGTGATCTCAGTTCGTGAAATGATGCCGTCTTTGTTAGTATCCAGCATTTGAGTGAGTTGCGCAGCAGTGTATCCCGACTCTTTGAGCCAAGTGCTAAACCGTTCCATCATCATCGCAGCCATTGGATTGTCTTCGGTAACGGCTGCAACCTTATTTTGGGCTGAGTCTACGGTTGTTCGTACGGATTCAAGGGCAGCCTTTGCTGCGTTTTCCTTGACAGAGTTAGCCCAAATGAGCACCGAGTCTTGCTCCGAGAGGATCTGAATAACTGTTTCTCGAGGAACGTGATTGGGAGGTGCGTCTCCTACAAAATTGACCGCCACGGCTGAGAGTTCTTCATCAGTGAGGTTGTTCAAATTCATGCCTTTTTCTAAGAGTTTTTTCTCAATCTGACCAGCGACCATTGCGCGCGCTTTCTCACCGAGCATGCCATCTCCTACGGATTCTCACTCATCAACTTGATGCAGGTTGGTATCAGTCTGGAAATTGAACCTTCGGCCATTCGAGATGGTTTTCCTGGTCCCAAAGAAGTGTACAAAGCACGGATTCTACTTCGTCGATTGAAGCAAGGTCTCGTTCGATTTGCAATCGATGCAACCACTCTTTCAGCCGGCCGAGAGTCTGTCCTTTGCTCAACGCTGTTCGCTGCATGAGCCAATGACCATTCACCAAAGGCGACGTACCGGCTGTTAATTCTGGTAGTGCTTCAAGCAATTCGAGCAAGTGATAGACATCATCAGCGGATTTATTTTCGACGCCCATCGAAGGGCTGAGGTCGTGTGTTCGAATGATTATTTCCATTTGGAGATGGAGTACTGAGAATTCTCTTAGGACTGCGCGAAACACCCTTAACGCAGGTTTCGATGGCTCAGGCAGGGTGCCAAATCGTGCATGCAAGTCCATAATATACGTGCGTTGCTTTGTCGAAATTTTTAGATTACGTAAAGCCTCATCAACCTCTATAGAAAAACATTCACAGAGGAGTATGGCAAGTCTGGTTAAACCGTCAAAGTCTCGAATGAATGGATGGTGTAACGAGGCCAAGAGGCGATGTTGTCCAGCCCATTTACCTGGTAAAAACCGGTCCAGAACATGGTCATGTGCCATTCGCTGAATCACATCCGCTGCGTTACTTCCCTGCAAAATCTTGTGCCACTCCATCCAAACGCGCTCGCTTGTGACCGCATTCAGCATGGTTTGGTTTTGTCGAAGCGCTTCTTCCAGTTCCAAGTCGAACTTCCAAACCCCTGCCTCACCTCGGTCGAGGAATCGATAGGCTCGTAAAATTCGCAAACCGTCTTCACCAATTCTTCTGTAGGCTTGTCCCACAGCGCGAATCATCCCTCGCTCCATGTCGACAAGGCCGTGATGAGGGTCGTGCATCACTTTTCGAGACAGGTCGATCGCCATGGCATTGATTGTGAAATCACGTCGCTCCAAATCCTCTGCAAGGGAAACACCCCAGTTGACTTCTTCCGGACGCCGCCCGTCACCGTAATTGCGTTCTGTTCGCAACGTCGTGGCCTCGTACAGCACACCGTCGCCTCGCAGACTCACCGTCCCATAGTCAATGCCTGTAGGTATGGCGTCTGGAAACAATTCCAACATTCGCTCAGGTGTCAATGATACAGCAAAGTCGATGTCGTGAACTTCCAGGCCGAGGCATGCATCTCGAACAGCTCCACCAACAATCCAAATCCCTCCGCCGTGGCGTGCAACTGTCTGAACAATGTGATGCACATCATGGCCAAGACGCTCCAACCAAGAGATGACCGCATTCGGGCATTCAATGGCAGGAACATCCGCTTCAATTCCAGGACTTGGCCACTCACGCTCAGTCATCTCCGCTCCTCCTTTGATTCAGTGGGACGGTTGGGCGAACAAAGCATTATCGCCGAAGGCAGAGTGGATTGGCCCAATGTGGGATGAAACGGATGTTGTATTGGTGCCCTATGAATGGTTGAAACCTCACGAGGAGATTAAACCACGAAACCGAGACAAGCTACTGGAGATGACCCAGCGCTGGGGAGGCTTCACGAAGCCACTCATTGTTGACAAAGCCACCGGGGCAATTCTTGATGGCCACCACAGGTACTCGATTGCAGGCGAACTCAACCTCGCCAGAGTTCCTGCAATTTGCGTTGACTATCTCACCGATTCACGAATAGAAGTCGATGTTTGGCCTGCAGCAGAAATCGACTCCATCTCGAAGCAGCAGGTAATCGACATGAGCCTTTCAGGCGAAGTATTCCCTCCAAAGACCAGTCGACATACGATTGCGGACCACTTGCCACCGATTCACGTAGCGCTGGAAGTTCTCGCATCGCAAGGCGATCCTCATTCCGATTGACGGGTTGCGAGGTACGCTCTCCATCGAGCGTTTCCTTTCCCATCCAACTTCACGCCATGTTGTGGAGCTGTCTCAGGTGTTACCGAGTACTGATGCAAGGTTCCCTCATGAGAGATGGTCAATTCGACCTTTGTTCCGGCCTTTCCTTTCAGGGCGGTCTTGAGTCCTTTGAGGGAGGAGGTTCGTAGTCCATCAACGGCGATTATTTCGTCACCTGGCATAACGCAGTGTCGGATGGGTGAGCCAGTTTGGTGTGCTGTGACAGAAACGTTTCCGCTGTTGCCTGAAAGATTAACGCCAAGCCATCCATGGGTTTCTTCACCGTCTTTGAACGGATGTTCAGGAACTAATTGGAGGCCGAAGAACGCCATGGTTGATTCCATATCAGGTGCTGCTTTGTTTCGAACTAAATCATCGAGTAACTTCCCTAAGCGGCGTCCACCTTTCATAGAAGTGAGCGATGTTCGAATGTCCTTGTGGGTGATGCCCAATCGTTCGACGCTTTCGTATTCCAGTGCGTGCTTTCGACACAACTCAGCCATTAATTCGCAAACACCAGACTCACCTTTTGAGCGTCGCTGAAGTTCGGCATCCAGTTGCATAATGGCCAGTTCACCTTCCAGATAGTACGAAATCTGTGCTTCTCTTGAAAATGCGTGGCCTCGATACAGGTGAATCCAAGCGTCATGGCTTGATTCAACCAGTGATTCGGTTAACATACCGTTTCGACCGGTGTGACGCTTCATCTTTCTCAAGAAATCTTTACGCCAGTCTTCTTCGCTCCACGCACCTGAACGAACGCACAGCATGTCGCCCATCCACGAAGTACCTCCTTCAAACCACCAAAGGAGATCTGAATGAACCTCTCTCTGCAGGTCGTAGTCAAGGAAATTCCGTGGACGGAGGCGTTTGACATTCCACTGGTGCAGATACTCGTGACTGAATAAACTTACCAAGTCGAGGTAGGCATCTTCATGACCGGGCATTAAACACTGGCGGGGGAACATCGAGGGTTGTGAGTTCAGGTGTTCTAATCCGCCGCGCATCTTCTCAGTCAGTTGAATGACGGTGATGTAATTGTCCCAAGGAGGGGTGCCAAACAAAGCGTGGTGTTCTTTGACAACTTTGTCCATGTCGCGCTTGAATCGTTCCAGCATCCCTGCATCAACGGGGTGACCTCCACTGTCCCATAATTTGAGGTGATGCGTTCTCCCGTCAACCACCCATGATTCCATCGGGTTCGGATTGCACTCGATGATAGCGTCGAGAAATTCATCTCTGTTAGGCGCAGTGAATCGATGTGTGGTGCCTTTATTTCCTGAGAGTTCCCCTCTTCCTGAATGACTTCCTTCCGCAGTATACTGTGTTGCTGGACTCCAATCACTTGGGGCATGCAGCTCAATACTGTGCTCACTGTTCATTCGATGAGCGTCGATTCCATCGGTTGGCATGAACCAAGTGAAGGGCGGCATCAGGTGAAGGTGCGTCGAATCGAGATGATTCGAACGGACCGAAAGGTCGGTTGCCAATAACCGATAGTGTATCACAACTTGAGATGTTGATTCACCGAGTTGGATTTTCATTGCATCGACGTCTTTGCGTGAGTGTTTGAGAGTCATTCCGCTTTCATCTTCAGCAGAGAAGTCTGTCATGTGCTGGATTGGTTCTCGCAAAAAGTATGATCCCGGCACCCAACGAGGGAAATGCAGCGTTAGGCTTGACTTGGTGAAGGGGCCGTCGATGACGATGCCGACTTTGAGGCGTCGCGAGGTACCTTCGGTTGCGTCGATGAGAAAGCGGATGCCTGAGACTGGGCTGCTCATAGACCGAGTTCAGCGGAGGCGGTTGAAAGGTTCTCTGCTGTTACGCGCAGTAAATCGTTGGTGCATTGTTCGAGAAATAATCGGTTTTGTTCAGCAATTTCTCGTTCACCGCATCGACCAATGAGCCGTTCCAGTAGACGCGACCGTTCGATCACTTCGACCTTGTCGGAACGAATAATATCCCAACGCATTGCATCGATTTGTTCGCCTTTCTTTCCTTGCATCCAGCGGCCCAATACAGAGAACTGTTTGTTTGAAATCAGCGTTTGAATGGCTTTGCTCTCCAAATCTGGGCATTGGATTCGTAATTCTTTGACCAGCTCGTTTAATTGCCTTCCTTGGACTTTTTCGGCAATTTCGACCAGGACCTTTGAACCGTTGTGAACCGCCGACGAAATCATCGAACTTACTTTGAGACCGCGCTTCAAAACGTCGCTCATGGCTGCTTCAGAGAGATACTCACCCTGCTCAACAATTGTTTGTAGAGCCGCCTCACAGACGCTGTTGTTGAGGTCGCCAAGTGCGTCCTTTCTGTGCTGCAGAGTTGCGCCCTTACTGAGTACGGCTAATCTTCGAATTGTGCTGTCTGGATTGTCTTTGAACTGAAGAGCAAACCTCTCTGCTTCGCTCCCTCGAAGCAGCGCTTCTGCAGCTTTTCTACTGCAGGTTAAATCTTCGTCTTCGATAAGAAGAAGCGCAATTTCAGTCGTGTCTTCGGAAAATTCCCCCAATAGATTTGCAGCGCACCTTCGAGCATCAAGCCAAGCGTGAGTGGCGAGAACTTTGAGCGAAGAGACACCCTGTTGTGGAGCCCATTTGCGATGCGCTTCCAATGCTTTAGAACGGAACCAAGGGTCTTTGTCCTTCAGTAACGGAACAAAACCTTCCAAGGCGCGAGGAATATCCGTATCGAATAATACCCGTATTGCTCGCCGACGTTGACGAACATCGCGATGCTTGAGGCGAGCGATTTCGCCGTCCAGACCGCCCCGTGCCATGCATCACCGACGGGATGATGCCTCATAGGGGTGTGCATCAATCTTCATCATCGGACGTTTCTTCTTTGGAAGGACTCCCCTCATCATTTGAAGGGGCAGTGTCCGCAGTATCTGCGTGGATATTGGCATCAACGTTGTGCTGTTCAACCATTTCGTATTCCAAAATATTCTCACGCTTCGAACGCACACGTTCGAGCCGAAGACCTTGATGTGGTCCAATCAAACGCATCTGAAGTGCGCGTTCATATCGGTTGCTGATATCTCTCAAGTCCGCTTCAGATGTAGCCATGTGAATTTCATCCTCGAAATCTTCAGTTCTTCGGTTTCGGGAGAAGAAGGCAAAGGCGAGATAGATTGCACTGGGTCCGCCGATAAAGATCGTGATCAAGTCCCATTCTTGCAAATTGATGTCTACGACCGGTACATTGACGCCTGCGAAGGGCTGCGAAGCAGCGCTGTAAGAATCCGTTCCTTGGTACATTTCTTCAACGTCTGAAAAGCCGTCTCCGTCGTCGTCTTGGTCGGCGTTATCGCCGATGCTGTCATCGTCAAAGTCGCTCCATTCGGTTGGGTCATCAGGGAATGCGTCTTCGCAGCGCTCAAACGCACCAATGGTCGTACATTCCAGCGAATCCTTGTCAGGGAATCCGTTTCCATCGCTGTCCACTGGATTAGCAGGGTCTTTGTAACCGTCGTTGTCACGGTCGTTGAGCGAGCAATCCCCGTTGAACGGTTCGACTTCTTCTCCATCGATGAGCATGGTTTCACAATTGTCTCCTTTACCATCGTTGTCTTCGTCAATCCATTGGGTTCGCTCGTGGGGGAATTCGTCAACATCATCATTCCAACCGTCGTTGTCGAAATCGTTGATGCACATTCGTTCAGCGCCGGTTTCACCATCAAGGCACCTGTCTGCATCGTTGTCGCCTAAACCGTCTCCATCAGCATCTTCCCATTCGAATTCATCGTCTGGGAAAGCATCTGGGTTCGAACCGAATTGGTTGTCGCCGTATCCATCACCGTCTCTGTCTGCGCACTGGGTTGTGTCACGAGGGAAATAATCACCACCTTCGAGGTCACCATCGTCATTGACGACATTATCACCGCATTCATCGTTATCCCAGTCTTTCCACTGCGTTGGGTCATCTGGGAATGCGTCTGCATTGTTACCCCAAGCATTGTCACCGTAACCATCCCCATCGGTATCATTCCATTGGGTTGAGTCTTCTGGGAACTGGTCACCGCCATCAACAAATCTGTTATCGCCGTAACCATCTCCATCCGAATCTTCGCACTGTTCACCATCGTCAGGGAACATATCTGCATCTCGACCGTTTTCGTTATCGCCACAACCGTCTGCGTCCATGTCGCTCCATTGCGTTCCATCAAATCGGAAGTCGTCAGTGTTATCGCCGTATCCGTCCTTATCAGAATCCGCTTGTTCTTCTGGGTCATCTGGGAAAGCATCAGGGTTGACCCCCATCGGGTTGTCGCCGAAACCGTCTCCGTCACTGTCAGCACACTGCGTCGAATCGTTCGGGAATGCGTCGGCTTCGTTTCCGAATTCGTTATCTCCACATCCGTCGTTGTCAATGTCTTGCCATTGTGTCGTATCATATGGATGGCTGTCGGCTAATCCAAATGGATGTGCGAACCAAGTTGAGGACGCATCGCTGTATCCATCACCGTCAGAATCGATACACCCAAGTCGGTCAGCTGAACTGTTTCCATATTCGTATGGACACGCATCAGGGTTGTTGGCCCATTCTTCGTTGTTGTCGCCAAATCCATCTTCATCCGAGTCCATCCACTGGGTGTTATCGTCAATGAAAGCGTCTGCAAATGATCCGTTTTGGTTGTCCCCGTATCCGTCTCCATCAGTATCGATCCATTGAGTCGAGTCTCCGGGAAATTGGTCGTTGTTCCTTGAACTGTTTTCAGCATGGTCAAGGAAACCGTCGCCATCCCAATCTTCAGAATTGTTGGTCATTTGATTTGGCTCAGGGTCCTCGTTGTTACTGATTCCATCACCGTCATCGTCAGCACATCCAACTTGGTCGATCCAACTGCTTCCGTACTGGTTAGGGCACGGGTCTGATTGGTCATCAAATCCATCGCCGTCCTTGTCCTTACATCCATAATGCGACTTGTTTCCGTCTGGGGTGGTTGTCATCGTAGAATCACCGGGTTGTGTAGGGCAAGAATCGGGGAAGTTCCCAGCTGGATGGTCGCCGTATCCGTCGCCATCGGTATCACGCCATTGGGTGTTGTCATTGGTGAATGCGTCATTGCTGTCTGCCCATCCATCGCCATCCGAGTCTACACATCCATTGTTTGGATGTGTACTGTTTCCAGCCGTAAATCGGCAATGGTCACCGTTCATTCCATTCGGATCATCTCCAAATCCATCACCATCAGAATCTTGCCATTGAGACGGTTCATTCGGGAACATGTCTGGACTGTTACCGTTTGGATTATCGCCATGGCCGTCGCCATCGTTGTCAAACCACTGCGTCGCATCTTGGAAGAAGAGGTCGGTGTTCAAGGCCATGTTTTGATCGTGATCGAGGTATCCGTCACCGTCCCAATCAGCTGTATTGATTGTCGCAGTTTGAGGGTAGGGGTCGGATATGTCGCTGATTCCATCTTGGTCAGTGTCGACACACCCGAGTAAATCGAACCAACTGTTACCGTATGTGTAAGGGCACGGGTCCGAGCCGTCCTCATATCCATCGCCGTCTTCATCCGGACAACCGTACTCAGTCACGTTCGACCATACGCCGTTGGTATACTGTGCGCGCATCGATGAGTCGCCAGGTTGAGAAGGACACGCATCAGGCGTGTTGCCCGTTGAATTATCACCGTACCCATCCTCGTCCATATCTTCCCACTGTGTTGCATCTGAAATGAAGGCATCGGCGCCGTCATAGGTACTCCAATCACCGTCTGGATTTGAGATTCCGTCTCCATCTGAATCAGCACATCCGTAGCGATCGAGGGTTGAATTTCCACTCGAGAATATACATCCATCACTGAAGTTTCCAAACGGAGAATCACCGTATCCATCACCATCGGAATCTTGCCATTGGGACCAATCAAGCGGGAAGGCGTCTGGCTCGGCTCCATTCGGATTGTCACCGTATCCATCACCGTCGGAATCGCTCCACTGAGTTGAATCAGAAGGGAAATCATCCGTATTGTCCATGTAGTCTGCGGCATTGTCAAGGTACGAATCGTTATCCCAATCTTCGATGTCATCGGTTGCATTGTTGGGATAAGGATCGGATGAATCACTGATGCCGTCTTGGTCGGCATCAGGGCAAGCAAAGTAGTCAACCCAACTGTTACCGTATGAATACGGGCAGGGGTCAGTATTGTCATCATACCCGTCGCTGTCACTGTCGATGCATCCGTATGCGGTCTCGTTTTCTGGCAGTAATGTGGTGGAATTGTAACTGATGGTTGTCGTTGAAGAACCAAAATCAAATGGACAGGCGTCAGGATTCGTTCCTGATGAATTGTCGCCATAGCCATCGCCATCGTAATCGGAGTTTTGAGTTGGGTCATTGTCAAAAGCATCTTCTAAATCAGCGTACGAGTCGCCGTCAGAATCCGGGCAACCTTGGTAGTAACTCATCGAGACGTTACCGTACACATACGGGCAGTAGTCTTCGTAATTGTCTCCGTATCCGTCACCGTCAGTATCAGCCCATTCCCCAGAATCTTCAGGGAAGATATCGGGATTGTTACCCGATGAATTATCTCCGTAGCCATCGTTGTCATCATCCTCATATTGGGTTGAATCGTAAGGGAATGCATCAGCCTCGTTATCGCCATAGCCATCACCATCAGAATCATCCCATTCTTCATCGTTAAAGGGGAACATATCGGGGTTGTTGCCTGAAGCGTTATCGCCGTAGCCGTCTTCATCTGTGTCTTCATGTTGGGTCGAATCATACGGGAACATGTCCTCTTCATTATCACCGTATCCGTCACCGTCAGAATCGTCCCACTCCTCGCCATTATTCGGGAACATATCTGGATTGTTTCCTGAGGTGTTATCTCCATAGCCATCGTCATCGTTGTCTTCCCATTGAGTTGCGTCATAGGGGTCCCAATCTTCGTAATTATCACCATAGCCGTCTCCATCAGAATCATCCCATTCAAAGGAATCATTCGGGAAGGCATCGGGATCGTTACCCGAAGCATTGTCTCCGTATCCGTCGCCGTCAGAGTCTGTCCACTGAGTTGAATCATATGGGAATGCGTCGCTAAAGTCACCGTAACCATCACCGTCTGAATCGTAGTATTCTTCATCATCGTCATCATCAACGTCGTTCAGTTCACTGTATCCATCACCGTCATTATCTACGCATCCATAGACATCGATGTAACTGGTACCGTATGTTGAAACACAGGCGTCTGGGAAATTTCCGTTTGAATTATCTCCATAGCCATCTTCATCAGAATCTTCCCATTGGGTCGATGCACCAGGGAATTCATCTGCTCCATCATCAACGCCCCAATTGGTTGTTGGGTTTGAGTAGCCGTCACCGTCAGAGTCGATGCAACCACTTCGGTCTTCGCTGCTGGTTCCATACAATGTGGGGCAAGCATCCCATCCGTCGCCTTCTTCCGCATCATCAAGGTCTTCGTCTTCATATCCATCGTTATCGAAATCAAACGGACTTGCATCAGCCAAGTATGCATTCGCAACCCATTCGCCAGGCCAGTGACTTTCACGGGTGTTGTTCCAATTTTCGTTGGCCCAGTTATCGCCAAGCCCGTCACCATCAGAGTCCTTCCATTGAGTGGCTTTGTTATGGAAATCATCGCCTAAGTCCGACCATCCATCTCCATCGGTGTCAATGCAGCCAATGCGGTCTTCGGTGCTGGTTCCGTAGTTGTACGGGCATGCATCGTTTTTATCCAACACTTGGTCGAAGTCTGTGTCTTTGTCGTAGGCAAGTTTGAGGTCATGGTTGGTGTAATCATAATAGGAGATATGGACAGCATTCTTGGAATCTATGGCGATTGAAGTGAACCCTCCCACATCACCAGATGTGTCAACGGAGGCATCGTCCCAATTGCTTGCGGTTGTGCAACCGCTTGAACAGGTGGCGTACTTGAGGTCATCATTGGCGGGACCATAGTAGGATATGTGGACAGCATCGTTGGAATCGATGGCGATTGAAGTGCGGATTTGACCATAACCTGATGCGTCAACGGTGGCATCGTCCCAATTACTTGCGGTTGTGCAACCGCTTGAACAGTTGGCGTACTTGAGGTCAGCATTGAGGGCATCAAAGTAGGATATATGGACTGCATCGTTCGAATCGATGGCGATTGAAGTGAACGATCCCACATGACCTGATGTGTCAACGGAGGCATCGTCCCAATTGCTTGCGGTTGTGCAACCGCTTGAACAGGTGGCATACTTGAGGTCATTACCGTTGCCATCATAGTAGGAAATGTGGACAGCATCGTTGGAATCGATGGCGATTGAAGTGTAATATCCCACAGTACCCGATGTGTCAACGGAGGCATCGTCCCAATTGCTTGCGGTTGTGCAACCGCTTGAACAGGCGGCGTACTTGAGGTCAGCATTGGAGGAATCATAGTAGGAAATGTGGACAGCATCGTTGGAATCGATGGCGATTGAAGTGAACTCTCCCACATAACCTGATGTGTCAACGGAGGCATCGTCCCAATTGCTTGCGATTGTGCAACCGCTTGAACAGGTGGCATACTTGAGGTCACCACTGGTGTAATCATAGTAGGAAATGTGGACAGCATCGTTGGAATCGATGGCGATTGAAGTGAACTCTCCCACATCACCAGATGTGTCAATTGAGACGGATGTCCAATAGCCTAAGGTATTGGTGGCGTACTTGAGGTCATCATTGGAGGAATCATAGTAGGAAATGTGGACAGCATCGTTGGAATCGATGGCGATTGAAGTGTCCGTTCCCACACCACCCGATGTGTCAAGGGCGACAAACGAAGTAGGGTCGGTTCCACCGATGTGCATCGGTTCGATTTCAGCTAATTCTGATGGTGCTTGTTGGTGGTTTTCAGCGGCCAATCCTGCAAGGGCAGAAAGGGTCATCAGCAGGCAGACAAATAAACTTCCAGCGACTAAAGCAGTTCGGTTCATATGAGTAGGTTTGGCATACGGCACATCAATGCTTTCGTCCAAAAAATAGATGCGTTTTCAAGGTTAACGCTTGAACTCGTCAAAGTGCTGACCGTCATCGTCATCGTCTTCGTTCCAATCGACAGCACCTGGTTGAGCGAGGTTTGGATGCAGCATCATCTGAAGCATTGGCCACAGGCGTAAAAACGAGGGTGAAGACTCCCACATTAGCTGTACCATTGGATGTTCGCTCATTGGAATACCACCTTCACCGGGAGGTGGTAAGTCTTCTGGAAGTTGTCGGAGGTTCACGATAAGGTCGAGCATTGCATTTCGTTCATCGTCGTCGATCATCTCAAGTTCATCGCACGTCTCAATGGTAAGTTCTAGTAAATCGGCTAATTCATTGGGATTCATTGGTCCTGTTTCTGTATCTTTGACATCGACCGGTCCAAACGAAACGGGTCCAAGGTCGGTTGAGTACATTTCGTCACCCTGACGTTCGACCTTCATCAGATGTTGTCCCGCAGTGTTGCCGAGCGGAGCGAGAGCAAATCCGCCGTCTACGATACGTGAGGAAAGCCATTCAGGTAATTCTCGGATTTGTCCGGTAATCAGAACTCGGTTCAATTCTCCGGGAAATGCAACGGGTGCAACTTCAACCGCCTCCAAAACCCGTGATTCAACGGTAGGCCAGTGCGTAAGGCGAGATTGAACGTGTTCAACAGCGAGTTGCGATGGGTCAAGCAAGCGAACCCGGCCGCGTTCACCAACAATCATGGCGACCAATGCTGCGATATAGCCGCCTTTAGCGCCTATGATAACGACTTCTTGCTCTTGGGCCAGTTCGAGATGATGCAACAAAGTCGCAATCATGTGCGGTGCTGAGATGGTCTTGAGTCCCCCCTCGTCGGTTTCAATAAATGGTATGGGGCGATCAGCAAAGAAGGGTTCTATGTCGTAATCTGTGAAATCAGCGACATCGACAGCAAGCATCGCTTTGTGAACGTGCTCAGGTACCGAAATACCACCTTTGACCAACCGGCGAAGTAGCGCAGCCATGTCCGTCATTATTTCATCAAAGTCGCCGGCCCATGTAAAGGATGGGACTGTTCATTGTGCGTTCATGAGACTATGTGTACTCATTCGGAGTCTATGAAGTTATGATGAGATTCACGTGCCAGTGTGAAAATGATTCTAATTACGCATTTCCAACCACGCCAAGAATGAGGCTATAGGGAGTAGAATCAGAATTGCTCGGTTAATTTTACGTTGCTGATCGACGTACTTCACGGTCGGCTCAGGGTTCACTTCAATTGTTTTTGCACTTCGAGAGCGGCGAGTGATACTGATTTTTTCTTCAATGTGATTCAAAACCTTGTTTCGCAGTTCTGGTTGTCTGCTTGAAGGCATACCTTGGCCTACAACGAATTTGACGGTGAAGTGTTCTGCGAGTTGAAGTCCTGCATCGACGACGCCGATGACGTTGGTGAGATTGTGCATGTCAATTCGAACCGATAATCCATCGCTCTTGATATGGCTCAACACTCGCCAGTTGCCCTGTCCTTCGTTGAATGGTTGAAGAAATTCACGAGCGAGAATGAGCGGATTTCTACCCAATGAAACTGGACGCTTTCGACGAGCGAGGAATGGGCCTAAAAGGACTGCACCGATAAAGGGCGGAACGCACAGCAAGGATACCAATCGTTTGAGTTCCTCAGGGTCAGTGAGGACAGAGATAACGGCAAGACTGAACCCGAGGTACAGTCCCAAAAAGGCACCGGCCTGAAGGCCAGTTCCAAGGCCCACAGGTTCTCCTTCTTGTGGACCCATGCGCCGACGAAGGGTGATGTGCTCATCAAGTCTCGCATGACTGGCCAAACTTCATCAGTTACCATCGATTGCAAAGCGGTATGGAGAAGAACGGTTTGCAAGACCGTCGTCGCGAAAGAAAAGTCGGGCTTTTGGTGTTCGGCATCAGTTTCTTTTTTCTCATATCATTTTTCCTCGTACCTCTCCTACAACCTACAGGCAGCATTCCTGATTTGGGTGCTCGTGCCAACGCACTTGATTATGCTACCATCGATGGTCCATTCTCAAATGGTAATACACCGGCATCATTGGCGCATGAACACGATGACGGAACCCTGCATTATCATGAACCGTTCGCTTGGAGTGAATTGGACCCATACTCTGCTTTCATGTACATGTTTGGTGATTTGAACTGCCATAACAAGCACGAGCGTACCTGGCAAATCAACGGTAATCAAATGCCGGTTTGCACCCGTGATGTGGGGATTTTCTTTGGGTTGGCAGTTGGGGGTTTGGTGTTTTCACGTTACGGTCACAACCGTTGGACGTTGCGAGATACGAGCCTTTCGATTTTGCCAGATACGTGGGTTGCTACAATCTATAGAAAAAATTACAGAACGTATGCTTGGCTTGGTTTCAGCCTCTTGTTGTGCCTGCCATTGGTCATCGATGGCTTCACCCAGCTACTTACACAGTACGAATCAAACAACTTCACTCGGCCACTCACCGGTGTTCCTTTCGGCGCAGTTATCGCTCTTTTCACCGCCGCTGCTTATTCTGCACGCCCTCATTTTTTCCGAAATGCAGCAGAAGTCGTACTTCCAGCCAATGCAAAGTTTCAGTTGATGGAAGAAGAATAATCACGCTTTTGTGGCGGGGGGGTCTCCCACCAAGCGAGTAATTCTTCAATGTTCGATGGAATGGGGCATTCCTCATGCCCGCTACTCAACATTTCGAGTCGCTTGATGATGAATTGAATCGACTTACGGACGGCTGGATTCGGTTGTCTTCCGTCAGCCGGTTCTATGATCGACCGCAGGGCGAGCTGCCAGTCCTCGTTTGGATTTGAGCGGCGCCATGAAGTGAGTTGTGAGCGAAGCGGCCACATGGCAAGAGCCAATCGGCCGTAACCGAGTCGTTCATCTCGAAGTTTGAACACCTGAGCTTCTGCGAAGGGCACGTGCGACTGTTGTTTGTGAATCCAGCGGTTCTTTTCTAACCACTTGATGAGACGTTGTGTATGTCGTTGAGTCACCATTCGATGGGGCCCAAACGCCTTGTGAAGCCTCGGGACTTCACTCGAGCCAACAATCAACGAGAGCGTTCCTAAAACCGACCAGCAAGATTGTGCATGAGGCGTGGCAGGTACATCGTGCTCGGCGGCATTCACTGGGTCCCATTTCTGCTCAGCATAATGCATCCATTGCGCTGGAGATCTGCCGGAAAGCCAACCGATGTGAATTGCGGTTTTGTCTTGTGGGGCACCGGGTAGTCGAGTTTGTTTTTTGACATCGGAGACCAAGGTCCGAAGCAAGTATCGGTCAACTTCGTCTGCCACGACATTGAGAGGGGCTGGCTTACGGTTGAAGAACGAACGGAGTTCTTTTCGCAATTTATTTTTGAGTTCATCCAGTCCTCCTTCGTTTAAAATCGGCCCAACTACGCAGCATTTGTCAAACGGTGAAGGTGCCTTTATTTCACCCGAAAGCAGGTCGATGAATCCTTGGCGAATTGTTCTTTGAATTTCAGCAGTTTCGAAGTATTCTTGTTTCTCACTGCTCATGCGAAGGGTGCCAGATTGGATGCGTTTCATCGCCTTGTCCGGGTCGCAGTCAATCCACAGGACCAAATCAGGAATCATGGCTGCAGCATTCATTTTTCCGACCTGTTCAACACCAAGTTTTCCGACGATTCCTTGATAGATAAGCGAAGAATGAATGTTTCTGTCAGACACTACCACGTGCCCTTGTTGAAGCAATGGCCGTATCCAAGTATGGGAGTGGTCAAGTCGGTCAGCAGCAAATAAACCGGCTTCTTGAAGAGGGGTCTTGTCTCCAAATTTAACAGAAGTTAGTGCTAACTTACCAAGTTCACTGTGGCGCCTTGGTTCGTGAGTTGCGTGAACGTCTGGAAACGGATACTCTGCTGCTAATTCAAGAAGAATTCTGGCGGCTTCGCCCTTGCCTGAACCATCGCCCCCTTCAACGGTGATGAGGTACATTTACTCACCGCCAGTATCGAGAAACTGTTCTTTGGTCACCACCAGTAAAATCATTCCTAACAGGATAAGAGCAGGTCCGAAAAGAATCATTCCACGGCTGAACAACGAAATTCCCGCCAAATACTGGGTTCGACGGTAGTGCTTAGCACGTCGAACTTCAACCGCCGCTTGGAACCCAACAAGAGCCGTGAGTACGGTGACGATTCCCACTGCGGTGGATAAGCCAACGGCTAACTCCAGTTCCCATCCATCTTTCGAGTCAACATTGCCTTCGTAACGTATACCTTCACCTGGCGTCATAGTGACCGGGTCGATACCCGCTTCTTCGGGGATGAAGTCTCGTTCAACAGTGACGTAGCCAGTAGCCTCAACCCGCAACGTGACGGGATTAGTAAGGATGTCTGCAAACCTGAAGTAACCGTTGGACGTCGTTACAAGTTCAGCGATCACCTCGTCGGTATCAATGTCGAGAAGTTGGACCGTGACATTGCTCACGCCTGTTCCTTCCTCTGCTTCGAGTGCCAATCCCGTGACGTCCACGCGTTCAGAATCATCGAACCAGGATGAAGCCAACAAATCACCGGGGTTTCCGTTGAGAATAAGCGCACCTGATGCCAATCCGAGGATGCTGCCGATGAGAATAAGTGATGCTGCAAGGGTGCGAAGTCTGTTTCGGTCAGAATCTTCAAGAGCGTCGATTTTGGCTTGAAGTCGTTCTGCTGCTTGTTCAACAGCTAAATCAATTGCATCGGATTCGATGACCAATTCATTTTCTGCAGCGAGTTCACGGGACAGCTTCGCTTCTTCCGAGGATTTGAGTTGAGCCTGAACGCGTTCTTTTAACGCTGCACGGCGCTCTTCGATACTCTGTCCTTCCACCCGTGCTCACCTCCGCCTTAACCATGTGAAGTCATGCGCGGATAATACCCCTTCCCTCAATATTCCGCGCTAAATACTTCGCTTGAGACGACCAACCCACATGTTGAGGAAGGCAATAAGTCCGCATGCAATGATGGTTAGGCTGAGTGCAATAGTGCCGAGCAGTGGCAGGGTTTCAATCTCACTTTCCGTACTTGAAACAGCATTGGATGTCGATGTTTGGTCTTCGACTTCTGGTGACGGTGGGAGGGGTGCGTTTTGTGTAACCCATGCATTCGTCCGAAGTCCAAGTTCAACCAACCGCCCGACGGTCTGCAGTGATTCGGCGCTAACCTTGTCGGGTGTATCTTCGTGGGTGTGCCAGTATCCTTCGAATGGCAGCGCACCTTCGCCGTATTGAATGTCGATGAGGTCAATGGCAGGAATGCCGATATTATGGGCTGGAACGTGATCGTCGGTCACTCCAATCGAGGTTTTCATGTCGAACGTGCCGGTGCCGTTTATCCCATAGCAGTCGCTTTCGTTTTCAACCATCCCAAGGGCGGTAGCAAGTGGCGAAATAGTACTCCAAAGTGCATTGCTGCCCGGCCATGTGTGGGTTAATTGTAGGTCGGCATCTCCAACCATGTCCACAACGATGAATGCTGAGGTGCGGCTTACATCTACCGGCGTTTGCCGAGCAACCCATTGTTCGGCTCCAAACACGCGGTGCGGAGTTCGATTGACGTCTTCGGCGTCGGTCCACAATAACTCGACTTCGTAATCGAGATTCATTGTTGGAATAATGCGTGATAATTCGAACAACACTGCAGTCCCACTCGCACCGTCGTTGGCTCCAAGTATCGGTTCAGAGGTTCGGTTTTGGTCAGGATCCCGGTCGGCGACTTCACGTGTATCGTAATGAGCAACAATGACCACTCTCGGAGTTGTTTCGTTGAATTGTTCGGGTTGCAGTGATGCGATGAGGTTGGTGAAGGTGACGTTGTCATCGGTGTAGGTTCGTTCTTCAACCGACCACTGTGTTAGATTTTCTTTGAATCCTTCACGAAGTGCAGCGGAAGCATTCGAACCAGGGATACGGGGTCCGAGATCAACTTGCCAATGTACCGAAGCGTTGGCGGCCGACCCGTTGAACTCTAATTGTTCAAGCATTGGGCATGGTTCAACTGACTCAAATGGAGATTGTACGCCAGTAGAATGCCCTATAATCGCTGTATTGCTCATGAAAAACAATAACACGATGGCAGTGGTTGCGGCAAGCCGAGATGGTTGAGAAACCTCGGCTTTCGGCATGAGCATGTATGAAGCCTCATAGACCCACTCTTAAATACCTCATTTCAAGTCGTGTAGATGTTAGCAGTCTTGCTAAATCCTGAGGTGCCATAAATGTCGGAACAACGCTCCAATACCGCCCTTATGTTGGTCTTGGTTTTATTCGCCTCAAGTATCTCCCCTGTGCTGATGACATCATCCGCAGAATCTTCCGATTCAAACGAGGTACTGCCCTACAATGCTGGCGGTGTAGTAATCGGAGATATTGCTGACTTTGAGATTCACATGGGTGACCAGTACCTGATGATTGAAGAAGAACAACCGGTCGTTTCTGCGTTCTCATTCCTCAAGAAAGAGTGGATTGACGCTGGTCGGCCGGGAGTTGAAGACATGGTCCATGAACCACAAACCAGCGGTCGTACTGCTGCCCGAGCCTGCAACCCTCATGTCGTCAACGACGAATTAACCGTTCCCACATCCGGGGGTTCTGTTGACACCTATGTCGCAAAGACGACCACGACGGTTGCCTTCCTCGTCCAATCTGGTCGAACTCTTTCTTCCACTGTATTGAACAACCTTGCAGCCTCTTGGGACCAAACCATCTATCCTACAATGACCACTTATTACGGAAAAGACTACCAGGACGGTCGTGGACTTGCGCCTCCAGATGTCGACAACAACTGCCAAGTCCAGATTGTCATCTATGACATCGACGGTGCGTACAACATTGGAGGCTATTTTTCACCTTCGATGTCGAACTCTCGCGAGGCAGTTTTCGTTGATTACGCTGACATAACTCTCAACTGGGGCAAATCAATTCTTGCGCATGAACTCGAGC
>MDTC01140699.1_pt1 | contig 25945 bp, 25 predicted proteins | sample 811181 | NCBI WGS metagenome assembly MDTC01 (sample SAMN05326644, study PRJNA326480) | marine metagenome | isolation source: seawater | place: Pacific Ocean: North | collected 2011
CCTTCTACCTAGTTTTACAAAATGTCGTGGTTGATTATATTTTGGATAAATATTTTTTGTAACATTATTAACATTTACATCTGTACATTGTGCCGAGAGTAATACAGAAATTAATAAAGTAAAAATGTTTCTATAATTTAAAGGAACAGGAACTCTAGGATAAGTTTTGTTAAGTATCCTTAATATAATTTTAGACTTTTCTTTATTGTTCACTTAAAATTTAAAAGATCACGCATTGAATATAGGCCAGGCTTTTTAGACATTAACCATTTAGCCGCTGTTAAAGCTCCTTCTGAATAAAGGGCCCTATCAAAAGACTCGTGATTCAATCTAACAACTTCTTTCCCGCTCGAAAATCTTACCTCGTGTTCACCCACAATCTCACCTTTACGAATAGAGTTAAAGTTAATTTTATTTGAATAAGGAAATGATTTTTTATTTAAATATTTTTTACCTATTAAATTATAAAAGTTTTTATCTTTTCCATTGGCTATTCCTTTCCCAAGCATTAACGCTGTTCCAGATGGATAATCCACTTTGTGCTTATGGTGAACTTCATGAACTTTACTAAGAAAATTATTACCAAGAGATTTAGATGCAATCTCAGTTAGGTACATCAATAAATTTACACCAAGACTCATATTTCCAGCTTTTAAAATTGGAATTTTTTTAGCAAATTTTTTTATTAAATTTTCTTCTCTTTTTGTAAAACCTGTTGTTCCGATTACAACTCTTTTTCTTAGTTTTGACGCAATTTTTAAAACATCTAAAGTGCATTTTGGAACAGTAAAATCGATAATAATATTTGTATTTTTAAATGCCATGACATTATTTAAATTTGGTTTAATGCCTGAAATTTTTTTATTAATTATCTTATTTTCTGTAAGTGAAATTAATTTAAAGTTTCTGTTTTTTTTAGAAGATTTTATGATCTGTTGACCCATTCTTCCCATGCATCCAGTAACTGTTAGGTTAATTTTTTTCATTATTTTACTAGATAAATAATTACAATAATACCAGGTACAATTATAGTCCAAATTGATAGATTTTTAATAAATTGTTTTATTTTATTATTTGTTGATAAAAAACTAGGCAGTATAAGAATTAAAACTGCAATTAAGAAAATTACAGACATTATTTCATTAATTTCCATTTAAATTAAGTGCTTTTCCAAAATTTTTTAGCTTTTTCAAAAAAATTTTTTATTGCAGGATCAGGCTTGTTGGTTTCTAGCTCGTTAAACTCTTCAAGTATTTCCTTTTGTCTTTTTGAAAGTGATGTTGGGACTTGTGTGACAACTCTAATATATAGGTCACCAAATATGCTTCTTCTTAATATCGGCATTCCTTTTCCTTTTAATCTAAATTGTTTTCCATGTTGTGTTCCCGGAGGTATTTTTATCTTAGATTTTCCTCCATCAATTGACGGAACCTCAACTTCTGTCCCTAAAGCAGCATCAGAAAATGTAATTGGAAGTTCGTAGTAAATGTTTTCTTCTGATCTTTTAAAAATATTATGATTATCTATTGAAATAAACAAATAAAGATCACCGTTGGAACCACCTTTTGAGCCAAACTCACCTTTTCCCGAAAGTCTAATTCTTGTTCCGTCATCAACTCCTTTTGGAATTTTGACAGTTACATTTTCTTTGCCTTGTACCTTTCCGTTTCCATCACATTCAGCGCAAGGCTTACTAATTTTTTCTCCATAGCCACTACATTGTGGGCAGGTTTGTTGGATTGTAAAAAAACCTTGATTTGTTCTAACTTTTCCTCTACCTCCGCAATAATCACAACTTATTGGTTTAGAACCCTTAGCTGCTCCACTACCCGAACAATCAGAACATTTTTTATAAGTTGTATATTTAATATTTTTTTCTATACCCCTAAATGCTTCTTCAAGACTTATAGTTGCATCGTAACGTAGATCGTTCCCCCTGTTGTTGCTTCTTCTACTAGATCCTCCGCCTCCAAAGTCTCCAAAAAAATCTTCAAAAATATCTGAAAAGGAAGACGTATCAAAACCCCCAAATCCTTGAGAACCTCCACCTGCACCTTCAAATGCTGCGTGACCAAACTGATCATAGTTAGCTTTTCTTTTATCATCAGAAAGTATGTGGTAAGCTTCACTTGCTTCCTTAAATTTTTCCTCAGAAGCTTTATCGCCTTTATTTTTGTCAGGGTGGTATTTTAGAGCTAATTTACGATATGCTTTTTTTATTTCTTCTTTAGAAGATGACTTAGCAACACCTAAGACATCATAACAATCTCTCTTAGCCACAGGACGTCTCCTTTTTAAATTATTATCTTAGGCGCTTTTTTCTTTGTCTTCTTTAACGTCTTCAAAATCTGCATCAACAACATTCTCTTTATCTTTGTTGTCGGGTTTATCGTCTTTATTAGAATCATCTTTTGGCTGATCTTTTTGTTGGCTTTTATAAACTGCCTCACCTAATTTCATAGATGCCTGTATTAAACTTTGTGTTTTCTTTTTAATATCATCAGAGTCAGTTCCTTCTAAAGATTTTTTTAAATCTGAAACACTATTTTCTATCGCTTTTTTTTCATCTTCTGTAATCTTGTCACCATGTTCTTTCAAGCTTTTTTCTGTAGAAAAGACTAAACTATCTGCCTGATTTCTAGCATCAACCGAATCCCTTTTCTTTTTGTCAGCTTCTTTGTTAGCTTCTGCTTCTTTTACCATTTTTTCGATATCTTCCTTAGATAGACCGCCAGAAGCTTGAATTTGAATTTTTTGTTCTTTACCAGTTCCTTTATCTTTAGCAGAAACACTTACAATACCATTGGCATCTATATCAAAAGTGACTTCAATTTGAGGCACGCCTCTAGCTGCAGGCGGAATTCCTACTAATTCGAAGTTACCTAAAGCTTTGTTGTCAGCGGCCATCTCCCTTTCGCCCTGTAAAACCCTAATAGAAACAGCTGGTTGATTGTCCTCTGCTGTTGAAAAAACTTGGCTTTTCTTTGTTGGTATTGTTGTATTTTTTTCAATCAATCTTGTTGATACACCACCAAGAGTTTCGATTCCTAGCGAGAGAGGTGTAACATCTAGCAATAAAACATCTTTAACGTCACCTTGTAACACTCCAGCTTGTATCGCCGCACCCATCGCAACAACTTCATCAGGATTAACACTTTTATTTGGTTGCTTTCCAAAAAAATTTTTAACAGTATCAATAATCTTTGGCATTCTCGTCATGCCCCCAACCAGAACAACCTCATTAATTTCTGCCGCAGAAAAACCAGAGTCTTTCAAGGCTGTCTTGCACGGCTCCAGCGTTCTGTCAACCAACTTGGAAACTAAAGCTTCCAGTTTTGCTCTCGTAAATTTAAGATTCACGTGCTTCGGACCGGTCTTATCAGCAGTAATAAACGGAAGGTTAATCTCAGTTTGGGTTGCTGAAGATAGTTCTATTTTTGCTTTTTCTGCCGCTTCCTTCAATCTTTGTAGAGCTAACTTATCATTTCTTAAATCAATACCGTTATCTTTCTTAAACTCATTTATTAAATAGTTTACTATTTCATCATCAAAATCTTCACCGCCTAAAAAGGTATCACCATTTGTTGACTTAACTTCAAAAACACCATCACCAATTTCTAAAATAGATACATCAAAAGTTCCACCACCAAGATCATATACGGCGATTTTCTGCCCATTTTTTTTATCAAGACCATACGCTAAAGCAGCAGCGGTAGGTTCGTTTATAATTCTTAAAACTTCAAGACCTGCAATTTTACCTGCATCTTTTGTTGCTTGTCTTTGTGCATCATTAAAATAAGCAGGCACAGTAATAACAGCTTTAGTAACAGCTTGACCGAGATATTTTTCTGCAGTCTCCTTCATTTTTTGTAAAACAAACGCAGATATTTGAGATGGAGAATATTTTTTTCCTTTGCCTTCTACCCAAGCTTCACCATTTTCAGATTTAATTATTTTAAAAGGTACTTTTCCAATATCTTTTTTTACTGTTTCATCTTCGAAACTTCTTCCTATTAGTCTTTTAGATGCAAAAATAGTGTCAACCGCATTTGTCACCGCCTGCCTCTTAGCTGGTTGGCCGACTAGCTTTTCATCTTTTTCTAAAAAAGCTACAACAGATGGAGTTGTCCTTGCACCTTCTGTATTTTCTAAAACTTTCGCTTGAGAACCTTCCATGATTGATACACATGAGTTTGTAGTTCCAAGATCTATACCTATTACTCTGCTCATAATTTGCCGTCCTTTAATTTGTTAACTTTTTATATTGGTATTTTTTTTTCATTTACAAGCCTATTTATCTTCTTTTTTTTCGTCTTTTTTAGCTCCTTTTTTCTTAGCAACCCCAACAAATGCAGGTCTTAGAAGTCGCTCACCAAAATTATACCCTGGCTGAATCTCCTGAACAATTGTTCCAGGCTCGGAGGCTTCGTCTTCAATTTCAATCATAGCCTGATGTAAATTAGGATCAAATTTTTCTTTTATAGACTTAATTTTATTTATCTTATTTTTTTCAAAAACTGTAACTATATCTTTTTCAAGAATTTCAATATTTTTTAAAAATTTATCAAGATCTTTACTATTTTTAAGTGTCTCATCATTTTTAATAGAGCTTTTAGCCCGCTGCAAGTTATCAAGAAGTGTGAGACTCTCTCTTGCAAAATTAAAACCTCCGTACTCGAAAGCATCTTTTATTTCTTTCTGAAACCTTCTTCTTTGATTTTCTAATTCAGCCAAGGACCTAAGCAATTTATCCTCAGTTTCTTTTAGCCTATCTTCAACTGAAACCTCTTCTTTTTCTATTTTCTCATTTTTTGTTTTTAAATCTTCAACATTTTCACTATTTTTTTCTTCACTTTTATTTTCCATAATTGTTATATAAGAGCTTAAAACTAAATTACTAGTATAAATGAAAAAAAAAAAGAAAATCTTAATAGGAACCCATAATCTTGGAAAATTTAAGGAATTAAGCTATTTAATATCAAGCAGATTTAAAAAAATATCTCCTGTTGATTTAGGCATCGGGAGTCCAAAAGAAACTAAAAAAACTTTCAAAGGTAATTCACAATTAAAGGCCGAATATTTTTATAAAAAATCTAAAATAATATCATTATCTGATGACTCTGGCCTTTCAGTCAAATGTTTAAACGGAAAACCTGGCATTCATTCTGCTAGATTGGCAAAAAGAAAAGGTGGTTTTAGCAAGGCGATGAAATTTATTATTAAAAAAGTTAAAGACAAAAACAATAAGAAAAAAATTAAGGATACTAGAGCTGAATTTATTTGTTGCTTGACTATTAAAATACCCAAAAAAAAAAGTTTGAGTGCTACAGGTGTTATCAAAGGCAATATATCATTTAAACCTAAGGGAAAAAATGGATTTGGATATGATCCAATATTTATTCCAAAAAACTACAATTGCACATTTGGAGAAATGAATAAGAAGAAGAAAATTTTAATGGATCATAGATTTATTGCATTTAAAAAGTTAAAAAAGAAAATTAGTTTTTTATAAATTTTCCATTATTAATTTTATAAATCTTTAAGTCTTGAGTAACCTTGCCATCTTTAAAATTGAAAGTTCCTATTTTTCCTTTGATTTTTTCTTTTATAAAAAAATCATTAATAGAGGATATCTTTTTATTTTTTCTCCAAATATAATAAACTAATGCGATTGCGTCATAAGCTAAAATAGAAATTTCACTTGGTTTTAGATTGTAGATTTGAAAATATTCATTGTTAAAATTTTTAAAATTTTTTAAATCAACAGAAGGAAAGTACAAATTTTTTACAGAATTTTCATAAAAAATACTTTCATCAAACCATTGGTTGACGGTAGTAAATAAAACCTCATCGTCCGGAACATCTGAAAAAACTAAAGAAGCTAGAACACTTTTTAAATTACTTCCAAAGTCAATAATTATAATAGAGTCAAAGTTAACTTTACCTAAAGTATATTTTTGTTCTAATATAGATAACTCTCTTTTTGATCTCTCATCCTCTTTTTCTTCAAGGATTTTTTTTCTTAATTTTAGATTATTTTTTCTTTGAGAGTAATTGGTCAATTTTTCAATTGCACCAGTTAGTATTTTTGGATCTGGATTATACTTAAATATTTTATAATTTTTTAACTTAATATTTTTTAATTTTTTATCAATAAATGCAGAATACTGATTTTTTGGATACATTATTATTGTCTTTTTTTTCTTTTCTTTAATTATAAATTTTTCAATGGCATGAATTTGTGACTCTAAGCTTACACCAATACTTATCGTGTTATTTGTTATAGTCGGATACATGTTAGACAACGATATAAAAATAATATCATTATATTTTTTTGTTTCTTTAAAACTATCAAAGTCTGTTGGACCAATTATTACTTTTGCACCAGACTTAATAATTTTGTTAATAGCTGCGTTAAGTTTATTAGGATCATTAGTACCAGAGTCTCCAGGAATCATAATTATTCTCTCATCAGCTATTTCATTTAATGCTAGCTGAGAAGACAGCAGCAACGAATTGCCTAATTCTTTATTGTCACCAGAAAATGGAGCCAATAAACCAATTTTTAATTTATTAGCAAGTTCATCAGCATTTAAATTATTATTAAATAATATTAGTATATAAGATAGGAATATAATTATAATTTTAGTCATTAAATATGAGCGCATTTACTCCAGGTTTATATATTGCGTCTACTCCCATAGGCAATCTTGATGATATAACATTAAGAGCTTTAGCAGTATTAAAAAATTCTGAAATCATATTGTGTGAAGATACAAGAAGAACATTAAAGCTATTAAATCATTTTAGTATTAAAAAAAAATTGATTCCATATCATAAATTTAATGAAAAAAAAGAACTTAACCAGATTATAAGATATTTAAATGAGGGCAAAATTTTGACCTTAGTATCTGATGCAGGTACTCCTGCTCTATCAGATCCAGGACTATCACTAATAAATGAATGTATTTTAAAAAAAATACCTATTTTTCCAATTCCAGGTCCATCGGCTATAACAACTGCTATGAGCGTTTCCGGTTTTGAGGATAAATTTCTGTTTTATGGTTTTCTCCCAAAAAAAGACAAAGAATTAGAAAGGGTACTTTTAAAACTACAGAATATAGATTTTGCAATAATTTTCTTTGTGCCCAGCATAAGATTAAACTTTTATATGAACAAATATAAACTTTACTTCTCTGGCAGAGAAATACTCATAGCCAGGGAACTAACAAAGTTACACGAAACATTTTATAGGGGTGATTTAAGTGAAATCGACCTTTCTAAGCTTAAATTAAAAGGAGAATTAACTATTGTAATATCAAAAAAAAAAAATAAAGTTCAATTAAATGATTCTCTAATTAGAGATCAGGTAAAAAAATATTTAAAAAAATATAGCTTAAAAGACGTTGTGGAACTTATGTCAAAAAAAGAAAAATTATCTAAAAAAATTATATACGATATTTGTCTAAAAATTAAAAATGAAAAAAATATTTAAATTTCTATTATTACTTATATTTATAAATTCTTGCTCTCCAAAAAACTTTGGCTCTTTTGGACGTGGTGTGAGTATTTCATTTGATCCACGTACAGTAGGAATGCAAATAGATGATACGCTAATGCAAAAAATTTTAATAGCAAAACTTGTTCGAGCTGAAAAAAAGTATTTTTTATCTATACAGGTTGAAATTTTAGATGGAAGAATATTTGTAACTGGAAAAGTAGACGAACCCGAAGAAAAAATAAAAATAACTAAATTAGCATGGGAAACTAAAGGCGTTAGATCAGTGAAAAATGCGATACAAATCAAAGGAAAAAGTAATTTTAAATCAACCGCAAAAGATATCCTAATAACCTCTCAACTAAGAACGGCAATGATTATTAGCAAGAAAATTAAATCGGCCAATTATACTTTGGAAACAATAAATAAAAATATATATATTTTTGGAATCGCCATGAATGATGAAGAAAAAAAGGAAGTAATTAGTGAGTCTAATAAAATATTTGGTGTTGAGAAGGTAATTCCAACTATCTATTTAGTTTCTGAACTAAGCAGGAATAAAGTATAATTTTAACTATAATCAATTATATCAGAAGAATAAGCCGCAATAGACGCTAAATTCAAAATTTCAGAAGTTGAAGATCTAAGTGGAGCAACTTCAATTGGAAGACCTAATCCAATAAGAAGCGGCCCAATTAACTTTGCGCCTCCAAATGATTTCATGAGTTTTGTAGATATAGCTGCACTATGTAAAGCAGGCATCATAAGTATATTTGCTTTTCCTACAATTTTAGAGAAAGGATAAATTTCTTGGTAAATTGGATTCAGAGCAACATCAGGCTGCATTTCACCATCAAAATCAAAATCAACATTTTTATTTTTAAGTAATTCAATCGCATCCCTTACGTGTTTTGTATTTTTAGAAATTGGTTTACCAAAAGTAGAATGTGATAAAAAGGCAACTTTTGGATCAAATCCAAATAATCTTGCCACTCTAACACAAGATATTGACACATTTGCCAATCTTTCTGCTGAAGGGAAGTCCTGCACATTTGTGTCAGCTACTAAGATTGTTTTACCTTTTGACACCAACATTGTCATTCCAAAAATTTCCTCTCCAGGCCTAGGGTCCACTACCTTTTTAAGTTTTTCAATCGAAGCAGCATAATGTCTTATATTGCCAGTAACCATGGCATCAGCATCTTTACAGGCTATCATCGCAGAACCCCACGCAATTCTGTCATTCCTTACTAGTCGGTCAACATCTCTTTTGAGTTGACCATCTCTTTGCAATTTTTTATATAAATATTCTACATACTTTTCCCTCTTCTCTTTAAAAGTTGAATTAATAATTTCAATTTTATAATTTTCGTCTAAACCTATTTTTTTTAATTGCTCTTTAATTCGTTTTTCAGCCCCAATTAAAATTGGAATTCCTAATTTATTTTTACCAAACTCTATAGCTGCCTTAAGCATATTTTTATCCTCACCCTCAGCAAAAATAACTCTTTTAGGATTTTTTTTTATTTTGGCATTTACTCCTTGCATTAAAGACATAGAAGGATCTAAACGATTAGCTAATTGATCTTTGTAAACTTCAATATCATCAATTTTTTTTCTTGCCACACCACTTTTCATTGCAGCAAGTGCGACAGCTGAAGGTATTATACTTATTAATCTGGGATCAAAAGTTGACGGTATAATATAGTCTTTTCCATAAATTGGCCTGTCTCCTCCGTAAGCAGAGACAACTTCATCTGGCACATCTTCTCTCGCTAACAGAGCTATTGCCTTAGCTGCTGCTATTTTCATTTCTTCATTTATTTCCTTAGCTCTCACATCTAAGGCTCCTCTAAAAATATATGGAAATCCAATTAAGTTATTTACTTGATTTGGGTAGTCAGATCTTCCTGTAGCTATAATTGCATCTGATCTTACCTCTTTTATGTCTTCAGGTTTAATTTCTGGGTCAGGGTTTGCGCATGCAAAAATTATAGGATTTTTTGCCATAGATTTTATCATACTTTTTGACACAGCATCTTTTGCAGACAAGCCTAAAAATACATCAGCATTTTTAATAACCTCTTCTAATTTTCTAAATTTAGTTTCGACTGCGTGTGCAGATTTAAATTGGTCAACATTATCTCTACCTTTGTAAATTACTCCTTTACGATCACACATTATAATATTTTCACTTTTAACACCTGAAGATTTAAATAAATTTGTACAAGCTATAGCTGAAGCACCAGCCCCATTGACTACAACCCTTACTTCATTTATTTTTTTTTTGAAATATCCAGTGCATTAATCAAAGCCGCTGTTGTGATAATTGCGGTACCATGTTGATCGTCATGAAACACGGGTATATCAAGGGATTCTTTTAACTTTTGCTCAATAATGAAACAGTCAGGAGCCGCAATATCCTCTAAATTTATACCTCCAAAGGTATTTCCAATATTCTTAATTGTATTAATGATTTCGTCAGAATCTGTACTATCTACCTCAATGTCTATCGAGTCTATGTCTGCAAACCTTTTAAATAAAACTGCCTTGCCTTCCATTACTGGTTTCGAAGCTAATGCTCCAAGATTTCCAAGTCCCAAGATAGCAGATCCGTTACTTATTACGGCAACTAAATTTCCCTTACTTGTATAATCATAGGCTAACTCTGGATCCTCAGCTATTTTTTTGACAGGAGCAGCAACACCAGGAGAGTAAGCTAGTGATAAATCTCTTTTTGTTGTAAGAGGCTTTGATGAACCCACCTCAATTTTGCCAGACTTTCCTCTAATATGGAAATCAAGGGCTTCTTTATCAGAATAGTGATCTATTTTAGATTTTTTTGTCATTTAAATTTTGAGTATGTATTATAATTTAAAGTATATCACTATTAATTTATGGCTTAATTTAGAAATTTATGAATTTATTATCATCAACATCAATATTTAGCTTTTTTACTCTAATTAGCAGAGTATTTGGATATGTCAGAGATATATTGATAGCTTTTTTTTTAGGAGCCACAATATATGCCGATGCTTTCTTTGTAGCGTTTCGTTTGCCAAATACTTTTAGACGATTATTTGCAGAGGGTACGTTCAATGCGGCTTTTATTCCAAGCTATACATCTGAAAAAATAAAAAATATAAAGAAAGGTAAAAAATTTGCAGATGAGGTGTTGGCTCTACTTACTCTAATCTTGCTATTTATTGTATTGATTGTTGAGATATTTACTCCGTATTTAGTTTTTTTGATTGCACCTGGTTTTATAGAAAATTCAGAAAAGTTTAATTTAGCTGTTGAATTTACCAGAATTACCTTCCCCTTTCTTTTTTTTGTTAGCTTGTCGTCTTTTTTTTCAGGAATTTTAAATTCAAATAATAAATTTGCAGCTGCAGCCGCGGCACCAATTATATTGAATATTGTTTTAATAATAATTTTAATTTTGTCTTACGTCTTTGAATTAAATTTTGCAAAAAATTTATCATTTGGTGTTACTCTAGCAGGTATAATTCAATTGATATTCTTAATAATTTTAACTAAGAAATTTTACAAACCTTCAATAAAATTTAAAATTAAAATTTCTTCTAAAGTGAAATTTTTTTTAAAAAAACTTTTACCAAGCATATTCTCTTCGGGAGTTACTCAAATCAATATTTTAATAGGCACTATTATAGCTTCATTCGAGGCAAGTGCTGTTTCTTATTTGTATTATGCAGACAGGATATATCAAATCAATCTTGCTATAGCAGGAATTGCTGTAGGGACCGTTTCTTTACCAATTCTATCTAAAGCTTTAAAAAAGAATAAAACCTCAATGGTTGCCAATATACAAACTAAGTCCATTGAGCTTTCTTTATTATTGTCGATACCAGCAAGTCTTGGTTTAATTATAGCTTCAGATCAAATAGTTAATGCATTATTTGGATACGGATCTTTCACCGAACAAAATGTTTCCATTACCGCTCAAGCACTTAAATATTTTGGTTATGGTGTTCCGGCTTTTGCTTTAATAAAAGTACTTTCTAATTTTTTCTTTGCAAGAGATAACACTAAAACACCATTTTATTTATCTAGTTTCATTATCTTATTAAACATATTAATTAGTTTAAGTTTTTTCAAAAAAATTGGGTTTATTATTATACCAATCGCTACATCAGTAACTACGTGGGTCGGAGTGCTCATTTATGTTATGCTACTCCATAAGCAAAAATTTCTTATTACAAAACCTTTTATATTTATAAATATACTAAAAATAATTTTTTCTACTATTTTAATGTCATTATTTTTATTCTATGGATTAGAATACTTTGCAGAAAACTTTAAATATACAAATAAATTTAAATCAGTTAGTCTTTTGACTATAATAAGTTTTGCAGCTTCAATTTATTTGATAACATGCTATTTATTGGGAGTATTAAAAACTATTAACTATAAAGTAAATTAAAATGAATAATAAGAAATTAGCATTTTCAGGAGTTCAGCCGACAGGAAATTTGCATTTAGGAAACTATCTAGGAGCTCTAAAAAACTTTGTTTCTCTTCAACAAGAAATGGAAACTATTTATTGCGTGGTTGATTTGCATGCTATCACTGTTTTTCAAAATCCAGCAGGACTAAAAAATAATATTTTAGAGACTACCGCTTGTTTTTTAGCCGCAGGATTAGATTCAGAAAAAAGTATTATTTTTAATCAATCTTCTGTAGCCGGTCATTCAGAGTTGGCCTGGATATTAAACTGCGTTTCACGGATTGGATGGTTAAATCGAATGACGCAATTTAAAGATAAGGCTGGATCAGATAAAGAAAAAGCAAGTGTTGGTCTTTATATTTATCCTAACTTAATGGCCGCTGATATTTTACTTTATAAAGCAACACATGTCCCAGTAGGGGCAGATCAAAAACAACACTTAGAACTTTCAAGGGATATTGCTCAAAAATTTAACAATGATTTTAAAGCGACCGACTTCTTCCCCTTGCCAGAACCTTTGATACAAAAAAATATTTCTAGAGTAATGAGTCTAAGAGATGGAACTAAAAAAATGAGTAAATCTGAAGAGTCTGATTATTCAAGAATCAACCTTAAGGATAATGCAGATGACATAATTAAAAAAATAAAAAAAGCTAAAACAGATTCGGCGCCAATTCCAGACAACCAAAAAGAATTAAAAAATAGACCCGAAGCTTTAAACTTGTTAAATATTTATAGCCATATCACTGAAAATAGCATGTCTAAAGTTTTACAAGAAATGAGTGGAAAAGAATTTTCTTATGTAAAAAAAAAATTGTCAGAGTCATTAGTCGAAGCCATATGTCCGATTGGAAAGAAAATATCAAAATTAATGAGTGATAAAGTGTATTTGGAGGGTGTTTTAAAAAAAGGCAAAGAAAAAGCCACAATAAAATCTGAGGAGAACCTAAAAAAGATACGTGAAATAGTCGGTTTATTATAATATAAATAACCTAAATGATTATAACAGAACCAACTCCTAATCCGGACTCACTAAAGTTTATGTCTGAAAAAGTTATATCCTCAATAGGTACTGAGGAGTTTCAAAAAACAGACATTGATAAAATAAAGAATAAATTTATCAAAGAATTATTGAATTTTGAAGGTGTAGAATTAGTTTTATTATCTAAAAATTTTTTATCAGTGAAAAAAACAAGTAAGATTTCTTGGGACTCACTAAAACCTACAGTAATTTCACATTTAAACAATTATTTTGAAAAATCCACTAGCCCTATTTTAGAAAAAAAAATAAGTTTAAATTCCAATGAAAAAACTGATAGCTCCAATAAAACTATAGAAAAAATTAAAGACGTTTTAGACACTAAGATTAGACCTGCCGTAGCAAGAGATGGTGGAGATATTAAATTTAAATCGTTTGAAAATGGAGTTGTAAAAGTTGAACTGCAAGGCAGCTGTTCAGGATGTCCAAGCTCTTTAATGACTCTTAAGCAAGGTGTTCAAAATTTGCTTTGTCATTATGTAGAAGAAGTTAAGTCAGTGGAGGCTAGCTAAAATGAAAAAAAATTTAAGCTACAGAGAAAAATTATTAGAACTAGCTTCGATTTATAAAATAGCTGAAATTAGAGGTTATATAAATAGAAAAAGACATCTTACAACTAATCAAATCGAACTTCTTTTGAAAAAAAATAATGTTCCAATACCAACAGAAATAAATAAAAGTCTACTAGAAATTCATTCAAAAAAAATTAAAAGACCATTTTATTCACTTGGAACGGATATTAGTCGAGCTTCTTTCGCTTATCTAAAAAATACAAAGAACTTTTTTAATTCTTTTAAAAAAAATATCATCAATTTCACTAGCTTCTTATTCAATGGAACAATAAATTTTTTTAAGGCTATTAATAAATTTACGATTGATACGCTTAATCAAATTTATAACTTCAAAGTGCATGAAAAAAAAGCCAACAAAATTCTTGCTTCTTTTATAGTTTTAACTTTTGTAAGTTTTATAATAATGGCTGGAATCCACGTAAAAGATTTGATTGTGGAAAATAAATCACCTACTACTCAAAATGAAAAAGAAATAGCTAAAGCACCTGCAAAGAAAAAAGAAGTTATTAAAGCCCCAGAGAAAAAGAGAGAGGCAGCTAAAGCACCAGCAAAGAAAAAAGAAGTTGTTAAGGCTCCAGAGAAAAAGAAGAATATTCCAGAAAAAAAAGAAGCAATTAAGGAACTCGTTTTACCTGATCTAAATTTAAAAACACAAACAGTTTTATCTCTATTTGAAGACGTTGAATATGACTTAAAAAAAGTTAGAAAAAATAAACTAGTAAAGCCGATTTATTTTACACAATTTCCAAAAGACCTTGACGAAATAACGAGTGTAAAACTTAAAAAAGAGACATTTATCAAAATTGTTTTACCGCTTGTTGTTGCAGAAAATGGAAAAATTCTTGATGATAGGGATAAGTTGAAACTAATTTCCAGAAAAAAAATGACATCAGATAAAGAAAAATCATGGCTAAGACAAAAATTTAAAGAATATAAAGTCTTAAAAAGCAACATGAAAGAACTAGAAAAGAAAATGGATATTATTCCAGTTTCTATAGCAATAGCACAGGCAGCTAAAGAAAGTGGATGGGGAACCTCTCGTTTTGCTCTTGAAGGTAATGCTATTTTTGGTCAGTGGACTTGGAACGGTAAGGGAATAGCACCATTAGATAGAAGCAAAGAAAAAAATCATAAAATTTTAAGATTTCCCATACTAAGAGCGTCTGTTAAGGCATATAAAAATAATTTAAATACCCACAAAGGTTATAAAGAATTCAGAGAAATTAGATTTAAGCTAAGGTCAAAAAATAAAACTATTGCCGGCAAAAAATTGATTCATGCATTAGATAATTACGCTCAGACGGGAGCTGAATACACAAAAATCTTATCTCAAATTATTGATCAAAATTCCCTAGACGAATTTGAAAATGTAAAACTCACAAACTCAGTAAAAAAGAATGAACTAAATTTATAGTATTATTTTTCCGCTACTACAAACTGAATACCTAGCCAACGCCAAAAACCATTTTCTTCTCTCAAAGAACAATTTATCCTTCCTCTCTCAGAAGTAAATTTGCCCTGAAGATTTATTTTTAATTTATAATCTTCAACAAATTCTATATTAGATTTTCTCCATTTATTTTCTTCATTAGAGTAGCAGTTTAGCTGATTCAAATTTTTAACATTTTCATAAAATTCTATTTCAACTTCAGGAGGGTTGGTATTATTATTAATATATTTTTCTTCAGGATAAATCTTTTTAAATTTTAAAGGTATTGTATTTAGAATTAATTTAAATCTATCTATTTCACCATATTTTTCATTAATTGGGAATCTTGGAATTTCAAAAAAATCTTTGGTTTCGTCAAATACCCCAGAATGTTGGCCAAACGCAAACTTAAAGTTTAAATTTTTAATAATTTTTTTGAATTCAAGACTATACTCTCCAAATGGATAAGAAAAAAATATTGAATTATAACCTAATTTATTTTTAAAAATTGTAATAGATTTTTTTATATCTTTTTTAATATCTTCAGGCTTTTCATCAATTAAGTATTCGTGTGTGTGACTATGATTACCAATATGTACAAATGATTTTTCAGCTATTTCTTTTATTTGTTCCCAACTCATATAATTGAATTTACCAACCTCTCTTGTACTAACAAACAGTAGAAATGGTATTTTCTCTTTTTTTAATATAGGCCATGCGTTTTCGTAAAATGATAGATACGCATCATCAATAGTTAATAAAACTTTTCTATTATACTTATTTTCCAGCAAATTTTTTTCAAGATTAATTGGATCTATAAACTGTATTTTCTTTTGTCTGATAATTTCAATGTGCTTCTTAAAATCCTCTATCTTTATATTTGTAGACGGATATTTATTTTCCTCAAATCTATGATACATTAAAGATATTACTCCAAAGTCTTTAGTTTTGAGAGTTTCAGAATAACATTTGTCTACACCTGTAAAAAAAACTATAAATGTAAATATGATTAAAGATTTTCTAATTATAAATTGCACTGGTAAAAACGATTCAATTGGATTGAGAAAGAATGATAAATTTTTTATACATAAATTTCAAACAAATATTAAAATTAATGAAATACTTGTTAGCAGTATACTAGATTTCTTAAAAAAAAATGAAGTTAATATTAGTAAAAATTTTTCAATTATTGTTAATAATGGTCCAGGTAGCTTTTCATCCATAAGAATTGCGCTAGCTGTCGCTAAAGGAATACAAATATCAAAAGGAAGTAAATTATACGGGTTTAAAAACTCTCAATTAGAGGAATTTAACCTCAAAAATATTGAATATTTAATAAATAACAATCTTTTAGAAAATAAATTGATTAAACCAGTATATATGAGCTAAATTAATCCCGATGTTTGATATAGAAAAAAAATGTAAAGAAAAAGGAGTCAGGCTTACAGATCAAAGAAAAATAATTGCACAGGTAATGTCCGAATCAAAGTCAACTTATGGTTCCAAAGATCACCCAGACGTTGACGAACTTCATAAAAGAGTTAGTTTAATTGATAAAAAAATAAGCATAGCTACAGTTTACAGAACAGTTAAACTTTTAGAAGAATCGGGAATAATAGAAAGGCATGATTTTAAAGAGGGTAAATCTAGATATGAGCCGTCTACCGACGAACATCACGATCATCTAATTGATATAAATTCAGGTGAAATAATAGAATTTGTTGATAAAGAAATAGAGGAACTTCAAGAGAGAGTAGCTAAAAAACTTGGATATAAATTAGTTGATCACAAGCTTGAACTTTACGGTTTAAAAAAGAAATAATTAAATTGTCAAAAAAAATATTTATTAAAACCTTTGGTTGCCAGATGAATGAATACGATACTAATCGTATTTATGATTTAGCTAAAACGGTAGGATATGAAAAAACAAATTTTTTGGAAAGCAGTGATTGTTATATTCTAAACACCTGTCATATAAGAGAAAAAGCTACCGAAAAAGTTTACCATGATGTTGGCAGAATTAAAAAAAGGTTTAGAGATAAAAAAAAACCAATACTGCTTGTGGCCGGATGTGTTGCCCAGGCAGAAGGTGAAGAAATGATAAAAAGGGAAAATTATATTGACGGAGTAATTGGCCCACAGGCATACCATGAGATTCCAAAAATTATAAAAAAAATAGAAGCTTCAAAAAAAAAATTGTTTTTACTGATTTTGATGTAGTAGAAAAATTTGACAAATTAAATCAACTAAAAAATAATAATTCAAAGACTTCAGCCTTTTTAACAATACAAGAAGGATGTGATAAGTTTTGTCATTTTTGCGTTGTCCCTTACACGCGAGGCCCAGAATATTCAAGATCGATAGATGAAATTTTTTTAGAAGCAAAGCAACTTGAAAATAACGGAGCGAAAGAAATAACATTACTAGGTCAAAATGTTAATGCCTATCTATATGAAGGCAAACGTCTTTCAGATTTAATATATTTACTCAATAAGTTGAATGGAATTGAAAGAATTAGATATACTACCTCACACCCTAAAGATGTGACCCAAGATTTGATAGATGCTTATACACATTGCAATAAATTAATGCCACTATTACACCTACCTGTTCAGAGTGGATCTTCAAAAATATTAAAGTCAATGAATAGAAAACACAATATACAAGAATATTTTGATACTTTAGAAAAGTTAAGAGAGGCAAGAGAAGAAATTAAATTTTCAAGTGATTTTATAATCGGCTATCCTGGTGAAAATGATGATGATTTTAATGACTCAGTTTCTTTAATGAAAAAAGTAAATTTTATTAATTCCTACTCTTATTTATTTAGCGTAAGACCAGGTACTCCATCGGCTAAATTAGATTTAGTTGATAATAACTTGGCCAAACATAGACTTGAAATTTTTCAAAATATTTCTAACGAAATTAAACAGAAGTACCGAAAAACACTCGTGAATAAAAATGTTGCAGTGTTATTTGAAAATAAATTAAAAAATCAAGACAAATACTTTGGGAGAGACGAACACTTAAACTCAGTAGTTGTTGATAGCAAAATTGACCTTACAGGAAATATTTTTAAAGTAAAAATATTAGACTTTAATCACAATACACTATTTGGGAAAATTGATGGTGGTAAAAAAGATGTTGCAGCTTAAAAAGAATGTCAAAAATTAGTAAATTTGAAAATAAATTCATTATAAAAAAAATAGACAAAGAGACAATTAATGTTCAAATTTTAGATAACAACGTGCTTTTGTCAGTTACAGGTGCTTTCAATACAAATTTAATAGAATTAGAAAAACTAACAAAAACTAAACTTTTTTTTAGAGGCAACTCTATAACTGCCAAAGGTAAATATGAAGATATACTTAACTTTTCAGAAGCTATAAAATTTTTAATTAATAAATTTCTTTTAACCAATACTATAGAAAAAAATGATATAATTATGTCAGTGAAAAAAGATATTATAACTGATGGTGAAGCAAATGTTCAATCATTTGCACAATTAATTAAAACTCCTAGAAAATCAGTAATAGCAAGATCTCAAAAGCAGTCAGAATACATCAAAGCATTAAGAGAGCACGATATTGTCATGGCTTTAGGGCCCGCTGGAACTGGAAAAAGTTTTTTAGCAGTATCAGTTGCTGTTACTCTTTTGATGGAAAAAAAAATTGAAAGAGTAATTTTATCAAGACCGGCAGTTGAAGCAGGTGAAAAGCTAGGTTTTTTACCTGGAGACATGAAAGAGAAAGTAGACCCATATTTAAGACCTCTTTATGATGCCTTATACGAGCTATTCGGATCTGATAAGATTGATAAGAAAATAGAATCTGGAGAAATAGAAATTGCGCCCCTCGCTTTTATGAGAGGGCGAACACTTAAAAATTGTTTTGCCATTTTAGACGAAGCACAAAATGCAACTGAAACACAGATTAAAATGTTTTTAACAAGAATTGGAGAAAACTCAAAACTAGTAGTGAATGGTGACCCATCACAAGTCGACTTATTAAACAAACAACACTCTGGCCTAGTGAAGTCTAAAAATATACTCGATAAAATTAATGAAATTAAAATAATTGAATTCGATCACAAGGACGTAGTAAGACACCCTTTAGTTTCCAAGATTATAAAAGCCTATCAAAAAAAAATTGATGATAAAAATTAATGTTATTGTCAGAAGTAATAAATGGATATTTTTTTTTAAAAATCCCGAAACATATTTAAAGAAAAAATTATATAAAATTAATAAAAAAATTAAATTTTTCAAATTAAAAAAAATTGAATTTTCCTTACTCCTAACTGAAAATAATGAAATTAAAAACTTAAATAAAAAATTTCGAAAAAAAAACAAACCAACAGACGTTCTTTCTTTCCCATTTCAAAATAAAAAAAATCTTAATATATTGTTTAAAAAAAAAGATCCACTTTATTTAGGAGATATAGTTGTAAATCTAAATAAAATATTATTAAAAAATGATAAAAATACATACAAACATGAATTTGATAAACTGTGGATACATGGATTACTTCATTTATTAGGCTATAGACACAAAACAAATAAAGAATATTTAAAGATGAGGCATCAAGAAAAAAAATTAATAAATTTAATAAATTAAATGTTATTAACCACGCTATTAAATAATCGTTTTGTGATAGTTTTTTTAGTGCCTTTTCTTTTGGGTGTAATGACCGTCTTAACCTTTCAACCTTTTAACATCACAATACTGAATTTTTTTATTTTTCCCTTATTATTTTTGGTAATTACATATGTAAATAAAAAATCTAGAAACATTTACAGAAAAAAACCTTTTTTAAGCAATTTATTTTTCATAGGACATTTTTTTGGATTTGGTTTTTTCCTTTCTGGAACTTATTGGATATCATACTCTTTGACATTTGATGAAAATTTTAAATATTTAATTCCATTCTCAGTAATTCTTTTACCATTTTGCCTCGGGTTTTTTTATGGCATAGCAACATTAATAAGTGGTTATTTTCTTAAAAAAAATATTTCTTCAGTTTTAATATTTTGTTCAATGTTTGCTTCTGTAGATTTTATTAGAAGTAAAATATTAACAGGATTCCCTTGGAATTTATGGAGCTATAGTTGGTCCTGGATTCCTGAAGTAATTCAAGTATTAAATCCTATTGGATTATTCGCTTTTAACTTAATCACTATCAGTATTTTTTGTTCTCCATTGCTCTTAGTATTTGAAAGGAAAAAATCTCATTTAATTATTTTTTTTACTATAATTTTAATTTTTTTTTCTAATTATCTTTATGGATTTATAATTATAAATAAAAGCACTGAAATGAAACAAGATAAGTCTATAAATGTAAAAATAGTTTCACCTAGTTTTGATTTAAAGTACGATTTAAAACCTAAAGAGCTTAGCAAATTGACCGATAAACTAATAAGGTACAGTGAACCTTCAAAAAAAAAAAATACTATATTTGTCTGGCCCGAAGGGGTATATGCAGGATATAGTTTTTTTGAAATTCAATATTTAAAAGACAAGTTTAAAAATAATTTTTCAAAAAACCACATTATTGTTTTTGGTGTTAATACCGTAGAAGAAACACCTTACAAAATTTACAATAGTTTTGTTGCAGTAAATAATAATTTTGAAATAATTTATAAATATAATAAAAAAAAATTAGTTCCTTTTGGTGAGTTTCTACCTTTGGAAAAATATTTGAATAAATTTGGTTTAAAAAAAATAACTCAAGGATCTCTTTCTTTTTCAAAAGGATCTGAAAAAGAAAATTTTAAATTTTTGGACGCTAATATAATGCCATTGATTTGTTATGAAATTATATTTACCGAATTAATTCAAAAAATGAAAGTGAATACCAATTTAATAATTAATATTTCTGAGGATGCTTGGTTTGGAGGATCTATAGGTCCTCATCAGCATTTTTCTAAAGCCATATTCAGGGCAATAGAAAGCAATAGTTTTATTGCTAGATCAGCAAATCAAGGAATAAGTGCATTTATTAACAATAAGGGTAAGGTAATTAAGATCCTAAAGCCATACGAGAAAGGTAACATAGAATTAAATATACCTTTAATTAACAGTAAAAATAAAAATAAAAATAAAAATGATTTGATATTTTTTATTCTTTTATTTACATATATGCTCATCTTTTTTACATTAAAAAAATTTAGCAATGACAAAAAATAATTATTTATTCACCAGTGAATCTGTTTCTGAAGGACACCCAGATAAAGTCTCGGATAGAATTTCGGACATGGTTGTAGATAGTTATTTATCAAAGGATCCATTTTCAAGAGTAGCCTGTGAAACTTTGACCACTACAAACAAGGTTATTCTTGCTGGAGAAGTAAGAGGACCAGAGATTCAAAAAGAAGTTTTAATTCAAAAGGTAAGAGATTGTATTAAAGATATAGGCTATGATCAAAATGGTTTTACTTGGAAAGAGGCAACAAAAATTGAAAGTTACCTTCACCCACAATCAACTGATATCGCCATGGGAGTGGACTCAAAAGAAAATAAGGATGAAGGAGCCGGAGATCAGGGAATAATGTTTGGTTATGCTTGTACAGAAACAAAAGAATTAATGCCAGCTCCAATACATTTTTCTCACAAAATATTAAGACTCATGACTGATGACAGAAAAAAAGGAATCTTAAAGGGTATTGAACCTGACTCTAAAAGCCAAGTAACAATGTCATATGAAAATGATAAACCAAACAAAGTAACTTCTGTAGTAATTTCTACTCAACATTCGGAAGACTTAAACCAAAAACAAGTAAAAGATCTTGTTTACCCTTATATTGAAAAATCAATACCTGAGAATTTTATTAAAGAATTAAAAGAAAAAGATATTTATGTAAACCCAACTGGACAATTTATTATAGGTGGACCAGATGGAGATGCAGGACTGACTGGTAGAAAAATTATCGTTGATACTTATGGTGGAGCTGCCCCTCACGGTGGTGGAGCTTTTTCGGGAAAGGACCCCACTAAAGTAGATAGATCTGCAGCTTATGTTGCAAGGTATGTTGCAAAGAATATTGTAGCAGCAGGAGTATCAAACAAATGTTTAATTCAACTTGCTTATGCAATAGGTGTTTCTAAACCATTATCGATTTACATAAAGCTTGATGAAAAAGATCAAGAAAAAACAGAAGACGTAAAAAAATTAATCGATCAAAATTTTGACCTTTCTCCTAGAGGCATTAGAGAGCTTTTGAGTTTAAATAAACCTATTTATGAAGCAACATCTTCTTACGGCCACTTTGGAAGGGAACCTTCAGATAATGGCCAGTTTTCATGGGAAAAAACTGATAAAATCGGTGTTTTTAAAATGTAAACTTGTAAAAGGCATAAATATTCTTTAAACATAATAAAAATTATTAGTTTACATAATGGGCTTTAGCCCATTTTTTTTTGGAAAAATAGAAAAGGAAAAATGTTAAATAGAGGATTAGATAAACAAGAGTTATTAAGAATTGTAGAAGCTGTTGCTAACGAAAAGTCAATAGACAAAGAACTTGTAATAAGTTCTATGGAAAGTGCCATTCAAAAAGCGGCTTTAACAAAATTCGGTAATGATAATAACATTGAAGTTACAATTGACAGAAGTACCGGAGAGATCAAAATTAATAAAGTTTTAGAAATAGTTGAAAAAATTGAGGAGCCAAGCAAACAAATCAATTTAGAAATAGCAAAATCAATAGACAAAAAAAACAAAGACCTAAAAATAGGTGACAAAATTTTTGAAGAATTACCGCAGGTAGATTTTGGAAGAATAGCTGCCCAAAGTGCGAAACAAGTTATAAGTTCAAGGGTAAAAGAGGCAGAAAAAAATAGACAATATGATGATTTTATTGACAAACAAGGACAAATTTTAAGCGGCATAATAAAAAGGTTAGAATACGGAAACGTTATAATGGACCTTGGTAGAGCCGAAGGTGTAATTAAAAAAGATGAATTAATACCAAGAGAAATTTTAAAAACTGGAGATAGAGTGAAGGCTTATTGTTATGAGGTTAAAAAAGAGCTTAAAGGACATCAAATATTTTTATCAAGAGCGCACCCACAATTTCTTGCTAAATTATTTTTTCAGGAAGTTCCAGAAATTTATGAAGGAGTAATAGAAATTAAGTCTGTAGCAAGAGATCCAGGTAGCAGAGCTAAAATTTGTGTTTTGTCTAAAGATAGCTCTATCGATCCTGTTGGAGCATGTGTGGGAATGCGAGGAAGCAGAGTGCAAACAATAGTAAATGAGTTACATGGAGAAAAAATTGACATTATTAAATGGACCGAAGACCTACCAACATTAATTTCAGAGTCTTTATCTCCAGCAGAAATTTCAAAAGTATTAATTGACCAAGATAATAAAAGAATTGATGTAATTCTTACAGAAGAAAATTTGAGTAAAGCGATAGGTAGAAGAGGACAAAATGTTAGGTTAGCATCTAAACTTACAAATTTTGAAATAGATATTTTAACTGACCAAGAGGACTCAGATAGAAGACAGGCAGAGTTTAAGGATAGAACAGAAACATTGATGAAAAATTTAGAAGTAGAGGAAACATTAGCTCAATTACTTGTTTCAGAGGGATTTCAAAGTATAGAAGAAATATCTAAATCTAGTGTCGAAGATATTGCTAAGATTGAAGCAATAGATGAAGCTACCGCGGAAGAACTAATTAATAGATCAAAAGAAAATTTAACAAAAGAGAAAGAAGAAGTATCTAAAAAATTAAAAGAACTAGGTGTTGAAGAGACATTAATTAATCTTAAAGGTATGACTCAGGGCATGTTGGTAATATTAGGACAAAGAAGCATAAAAAAATTAATCGATTTTGCTGATCTCTCATCAGATGAATTGATTGGAGGTTTTGATGAAATTAAAGGAAAAAAAATTAGAATCGATGGATATTTAGAGGAATTTTCATTATCTAGGGAAGAAGCAGATAATTTAATAATGGCAGCCCGGGAGATAGCTTATAAATAATTATGAACGACAATAAAGAGAAGAAAAAAACTTTAACAATATCTACTAAATTTACCAAAAAAATAGAAGTCCCATCTAAAATGAAAGATGGCAAAAAATCTTTTTCAATTGAAAAAAAAAAATCATTCAAGGAAAAGAAGGATTTTAACAAAGGTGCTAATAAAAATTTCTTTAATAGACCAAAATCGTCCAAGCCTAGCATATCTAGAAAATTTATTGAGCAGCAAGCAACAAAGGCATTTATTAAAAAAGATGATAAAACTCCCGCAAAAAGTAAACTTAAGTTAAAAGGTCCGGTAGAAAAAAGAGACTTTAAACTGACAGTTTCTAGAGCCATGAATGTTGAAGAAATTGAAATAAAGCAAAGAAGCTTAGCTTCAGTAAAAAGAGCCAGATTAAAAGAGAAAAAAGCCAATCCAGAATCGGCAGAAAGAAAAGAATTTAAGAAAGTAATCAAAGAGGTAAAAATACCGGAACAAATCTCTATTCAAGAACTCTCAAATAGAATGGCAGAGCGTTCAAGTGATATAATTAAGTTTTTATTCAATATGAAAGTGATAGCTACTATAAATCACGTAATAGACAAAGATACAGCTGAATATATAGTTAAAGAGTTTGGACATAAAGTTGTGCTGGAAGAAGCTCCAAACATTGAAATAAATAAAAAAATTATCCCAGGCGGTACAAATTTAAAAAAAAGACCACCAGTTGTTACTATTATGGGCCACGTTGATCACGGAAAAACATCATTGCTTGATGCATTAAGAGACACAAACATAGTTTCTGGAGAACACGGAGGTATTACGCAACATATTGGCGCATATCAAGTTAAGACTGAAAAAAATCAGATAATTACTTTTATAGACACACCCGGACATGCTGCATTCACAGAAATGAGAGCCAGAGGTTCAAAAATTACTGACATAGTAGTATTGGTTGTAGCCGCAGATGATGGAATCAAACCTCAAACTGTTGAAGCAATTAAACATTCAAAAGCTGCAAAAGTTCCTATTATTGTTGCTATAAATAAATGTGACCTTCCAAATAAAAATATTAGTAAAATTAAAAATGAGTTAATGCAATATGAATTAATAGCAGAAGACCTAAGTGGTGATACACTATTCGTAGAAGTGTCTGCAACAAAAAAAGATAATTTAAATAAATTGAAAGAAAGTATACTACTGCAATCAGAAATTTTAGACTTAAAAGCATCCTCTACAGGTTTGGCGTCAGGAGTTGTTATAGAGTCTAAAATTGACAAAGGAAAAGGACCAGTGTCTACAATTCTAATTTCAAATGGTTTACTAAAAAGGGGAGATTACTTTGTTTGCGGCAATACGTGGGGAAAAATTAGAGCAATGATAAACCATGAGGGACAAATAATTGATGAGGCATTGCCTTCAATGCCTGTGGAAATACTTGGGATGAACTCATCAGCTTTTGCAGGAGCAGAATTTTTAGTAACAGAAAATGAAGAAAAAGCAAAAGAAACTGCTGAATTCAGAAAAGAAAATAGTGCCACCAACAATAATGCTTTAAAGAATAAAGATAAAACAACTTTATTTGAGAATCAAAACGATAAAGATGAATTAAATATTATAATTAAGTCAGACGTCCAGGGCTCAAGTGAAGCGCTAAAAATGACAATTAATAAGATTAAACATGATGAGGTAAAAGCTAATATTATTTTTTCTGATATCGGCATGATAAATGAGACAGATGTTTCCTTAGCCAAAGCTTCAAATGCTTTATTGATAGGTTTTAACGTTAAACCAAATAGAGAAGCAAAAAAATTAGCTGAAGAACAAAAAATTGAGATTAAGTATTTTAATATTATTTATGAAGCCCTAGAGTTTGTTGAGAAAGGATTGTCAGGTTTGTTAGAACCAGATATCAAAGAAACAATTAGTGGTTCAGCAGAAATATTAAAGACATTTAAAGTTTCAAATAC
>MDTC01048998.1_pt1 | contig 25934 bp, 21 predicted proteins | sample 811181 | NCBI WGS metagenome assembly MDTC01 (sample SAMN05326644, study PRJNA326480) | marine metagenome | isolation source: seawater | place: Pacific Ocean: North | collected 2011
TACAGATCCAGCACCTGAATTACTTCCTGCGGTTGTAGAAGTAAATCCTCCAGGAACATATGATGAACCGCCGCCAGCCGGACCACTGCCACCATTCCAAGAAGCACCACCTCCGCCAGAATAGCCACCGCCACCACCGCCATAACCTTTATAAGAGTGATTACCTGCGCCGCCACCTCCGCCAAAACCTCCGCCATTTCGATTGGTTGAACTAGTAGTCGCATTGCCATCATAGTCAAATGCTCCTCGAAAAGGATGGGCTGAATATGTTCTGCTTCTACCACGGAGATACTCTCCGTAAGTACTGCTGATACTGACAGGCATGCCCGAATATTGACCATCAGTATTCCAGCCTGCGCCTCCTCCACCTCGGTTATTTCCGTCTCCATGCCAACCGCCATCGCCAACACTACCAGTGTTTGTTGCACCATTGCGAGTTGATCCACCACCTCTTGAAACTGGACTTGTTTCAGTGCCAAAATAACCATCACGCCCTTCGATATTTGTGTTTACTGTTGACTCAGCCGCTCGTCCATCTCTAAAACTATAGGTCCAACTGGATTCAAAACCAGTTCTACCACCACCGCCACCACCGCCAATGGCGGCGATTAATACAGTACCACTATCCTTATAAATAAATGTTCCTCCACCGCCTCCAGCCATACTAGAATTAGTGATCGCCGCTGGTTGTTGACCAACAACTATATTAATGATTTCGCCTTTTGTCAATGCGACATTAAATGTCACACTAGCACCTTTTCCTCCTATGGTTGCAGTCTGACTACCTCCGTTTGGTGTATTACCTTCTGCACCCTTAGCTACAAAAGTATAAGTTCCATTTAATGGTACTGTCCAACGTTGAATTCCATCTGTTGTCACATTGAAAAAATTTGTATCTTGAGTCCACGAATATGCTTGATAATGGCTTTGAAATGTAGCTAAATTAGGACCATATACTCCTCTAGTACCAGCAGTATCAAACGTAAAACTACTAAAAGCATAAAGTGAGCCTACCCCTCCCAATGCAATGTCATTGATTGCTGTCACACTAGTCTTGTCTACACCTATAACATTACTGGTGTGATGATAATAGTTGGCCAATTAATTGATCTCCTCCCAAGAGCATACTGCTTGAAGATCACTGTTTGCACTAGCAGAAATTCGTATACTATCACTTTCTTCTAAGTAGACTTGATTGTCCCTAGATATAACCACTAGGCTAGCATCAGCTGGTACAGGTATAGTATTTGCAATTTTATATTGTGTAGTATTTTTGTATACACTCACTGTTACGTCTGCACTATTTGTACCATCTACATTAGCAATGATCAATGAGTTAACCTTATATACTTTTCCACTTGACGCAGAATTTGTAACTATAGCAGTTGTACTTGTAGTAACAGCCATACCAGCAGTTTTTCCATATAAAGCTGAAGTGGCAAATAAATTAGGATTAGCCATTTTGTTCTCCTATTATGTTTGTATTTATTTTCATTTATTTTCCTATCCAAATATCTGTATCAATGAGAATGTTTTAGCGGCACTACTGTCGCCTATACCTAAATCTGCTGGAGTAATTTTTTTCAATACACCACCGTCGTCGATTAAAACATGATCTGCATCACTGTCAGAAGTCGTTGTTGTTGCGGCATCAGCATTTCCAGTAGTTATTACAGTACCACTTGCATTAGGTAAAGTAATTGTTCTATGTGCAGTTCCTGTAGTTGCTGTAATTGCTGTATCATATGTACCAGTATCAAATAATAAATTTGGATATCCTTGACTTGCATTACCTTGAAGATACAAATCTAAAGCAAATATACGGAATGAGCCATTGTTAACGCCTGGTACATTTATGTTTGTATCAGCACCATTAATACTAATTGCGTCAATTAAACCAGCAGTTCCTGAACCGGCTATATCGTCATCTTTGATTATACTAAGTTGATATGCACCACATTCACTGCCATTCACGGCTCCTTTTATGTAGAATTTTTGCATAGCATACATAGTATCATTGCCAGCATCATCATGACCGTAAAAATCAAATCTTGCTAAAGGCCCGTTGGTAGCATTGTTCTGAGAGTAGTATGTATGCATGTGTGATTCACCACCAGCATTGTAATCCGTTTCCCATGTAACAGTAGCCGCGGTGCTTGTGCCTTGACGCATGTTAAAATTTACTACAGCACTAGTATTGTCTACAGCCGCATCGCCAAAATGCACAACTTTACCACTAGCAGAATTTGTGATGTTTTTACCGTTTACATCCAAGTTGGCACCTAGTTGAGGTGTTGTATCTTCAGAAACATTTTGCAGATAACCACTTAGACTAGGTATGTCGCTAGTTAATGCGACTGTACCAGTAGCATCTGGTAGTGTAATTGTGTTATTTCCAGTTGGATCTGTTACAGTTAGTGTTGTATCATTTGTATTGGCGGTCGCACCTTCGAATATTAACTTAACATCTTCATCTGCTTTAATATCCTTGTAAAAAATGTTTTGTTCAACACCACTTGTTGCATCTGCTTTGTAATAATCCACCAACTGATTATTTCTGTGTAGGCTCAACGTCATTGAACCTCGGTCTAATGTTCCGATTACGGATTCTGCCTTAAATTCCATTGACACATATGTCTTTGTATTGCCATTACTGTCTTCGCCTCGAGCATGAATTTGTGCAAGTTTGTCACCAGCGGCTGGAGTATTACTAGTATAATTTCTTTTAAAATATAAGTCTGGCCAAATACCTCCTGGGCCTGTAGAAAATGTAGCACCACTGTTGGTAAACTCATACGTTCGTAAACTATTAGTAGCAAAATTAAAAAGTATTTTTCCTGATTGAGCATATAGATTTAGCTCGTCATCTACATTTGCATAAATTTTTGTATCACCATCAGCATCTAATATTAAATCATTACCGTCTAGATCAATATTGTTACCATTGGCATCTAATGTTCCGCCAAGTTGAGGTGTTGTATCTTCCACTACATTTAATAGTAAAGTACCAGTACTTGTTGGCAATGTAACAGTTATATTTCCACTGTATGCAGAGTGAGGTGCAGATTGTAGTTGTGTATAATGAAGATTACTACTTTCACAATAAAATTTAATGTTAGATACACTACCAGAATTTTTTAAATCTATTGTTCCACTTTCTATTCCAACATTACCATCAATCATAACAACACCAGTGCCATTGGGCGTAAGAGGTATATTACCATTTGAAGTAGATACTATTGCATGGCCGTTAACATCTAAATTACCACCAAGCTGTGGTGTTGTATCACCTACTAGGTCACTCTCACCTAACTCAGTATAACTACTGCCATCATTTGTAAATTCCCATTTATCATTTGTTTCATTCCATCTGAATACAACGTTGGTACTGCTACCTCTTTCAATTTCAATACCTGCATCCAATGATGGAACGCCAGTTTCGTCACTGTTAAGTGTGATAATATTATCACCAATGTTTACATTATTACTATTAACGGTTGTCTGTGTTCCGTTAACTGTTAGATTACCACCTATTATAACATTTGATACAGAACCACCTGCTAGGTATGTTGCTACTTGTGCATCTGAATAATACTTGTTGGTACTACCTTCAGTTAATCCATCTGTATCACTGGCTACTTGACTTGTTAGTGCAAGAGTGCCTGTACCAGCCGGAATAGTATGTGTATTAAGTGTTCCTGTTACAATTATTCCGTTATTACTAGCTTTTAGTCTTTCTGTACCATACCAATATAGTATACTTTCACCAGTACTACCATCAGCTTTAAAATATGGTGCTATACCTCCAAGAGAATCATCCGAACTAATTACAATACTTGAATTGTCAGCAAAAGTTTTGATGTCAATGCCACCAGTAGTTTCAAATATTTGTAAAAGAGAACCATTATGATCTATCTTACCTTTTTCACCGGTACCAAATGCAACTTTATCATTATCAGCCATTTGAATGTCGTGGCTATTGGATTCTAAGTCTCCACCTAGCTGTGGAGTTGCATCTTCTGAAACATTACCAATTCCTGCGGCACCACCAGTTGTTGCTATTCTGTTGTAAGTTGTGCCATCATTTGTGATCTCCCAATAATCAAGTGTTTCATTGTATCTAATTTCAACATCTGTACTATGTCCTCGGTTGACTACAATACCAACATGTCCTGTAGGTGCTCCTGTTAGGCCAGAATTTAAAACTATTTGGTCATCTGCGATGTTATCAAATATGTTAGAGGCTAGAGCTGTGTGTTTAATTTTGTTAAGAGGCATACTTATTCCTTATCTTGCTATACATATTTATATTGAATCCAACTAAATATGTATAGCAAGATAAGGTAATATATATGGCATTAAGTTTTCCGTCAAATCCTACAAATGGACAAATTTATTCAGCATTGGGTCGTGGTTGGAAGTACGATTCAACTACTGGTGCTTGGGAAGCATTGGTTAGAGTTAATACAGCGTTTGATACCGACGACATTACTGAAGGTGGCACCAATCAATTTATAACAAATGAACGTGTAGACGACAGAGTAGGATCATTATTACAACAAGGTACTAATATTACTTTAAACTATGATGATGCCGCAAATACCTTAACAATTAATTCAACAAATAATCTATCAGCTGTTAACACTAGTATGGTACCTGACACCAACAACGCATATGATATTGGTACTACTCTTCTCAAATGGAAAGATGCATTTTTTGCAGGTACTGTTAATACAGTTGGCGTTGTTAGTGATAGTATTACAGTCAATACAGAAATAATACCAGATGCTGGTGATGGAGCAACATTAGGGTCAGCTACAAAAGAATGGTCAGATTTATATCTAGCCGATGAATCTTTAATATATTTTGGTGATGACCAAGAAGTTACATTAACTCATGTGCATGATACAGGTTTACTTATAAATGGTACTAATCAATTACAATTTGGTGATAGTGGAACTTATATCAATCAGTCAGCTGATGGAATATTAAACATAAGTGGCGATGGTGAAGTAGAAATAAATTCAGCAACACTAGATCTTAATGCAAATATTGAAGGAGATTTAATTCCAAGTGCTGGTGATACATATCATATAGGTAGTTCTACTGCAAAATGGAAAGATTTACATTTAAATGGCGATGCTATTATAGATGGTAACTTGACCGTGAATGGATCTACCACCACTATAAATAGTACCACATTAGACGTAGATGACCTTAATATTACTATAGCTAGTGGTGCGGCTAATAGTGCCGCCGCCAATGGCGCAGGCATCACAGTTGATGGTGCCGCGGCTACACTAACATATGTAGATGCAACAAGTTCTTGGAATTTTAATAAAAACTTACATGTTTTAGCAGATACTGATGCTGACATGCACTTGGGTAGAGCTTCAATAGGTTCACCTGTTACTGACGAAGCAACTTTTGCACATACTGATCATTTTACTAGTACTAATTTTGGACTTGTACAAGACTCAGCAGGAACAACCACTGTAAATGCCGCCACTGGACAACATATTAACTTTAATAATAATAACACTACAGTTATGGAAGTATATGCAGGAAATGTTAACTCATACAAAGATCTTTATCTGATTAATACTGATGCAGATGAATTTGCTGATCCAGAACTTTATTTGGTTCGTAGATCTCCAAATCCAGCCGCTAGCGACATACTTGGTCAAATTAATTCAGTTGGTTATGATAGTAATGCAAACGCAGATGTAACCTACGGAACCATTAACTCAAAAATTGAAACCGTAACAAACGGTTCACATGATGGGAGTTGGAATTTTTATGTTGCTGATAGTGGAGCTAATACATTGAACCTATCCATGTATAAAGATAAACTACAATTTGGTAATGAACAAACACTAGAATGGTATCACCACAAAGGAACAACTAACACCTGTGTTTTAGATTGGGCAAATCCTTCACAGAATAATACAATTACTTTGCCAGATGAAACAGGTACAGTACTTACATCAGCCACTACATTAAATTTATCAGGACTAGATGATGTTAACCTAACCAGTATAGCTGATGAAGATATTATAAAATATGATAGTGCATCCAGTAAATTTATAAACACAACAATACAGCAATTAACAGCAGGTCAAGTATTTGTAGATGAATTTACAGCATCAGGTTCTACTAATCAATTTACTCTATCACAAGATCCTGGCAGTTCAAATTCTGTACAAGTTTTTGTTGATGGTGTTCCACAGCTTGTAAGTAACTATACGGTAGTAGGTACAACGCTTACACTAGGAGGTACACCTACTGTTGGACAAATAGTTGAAGTAAGAGGATATGGTATATACCTCAGTATTGGTACTGTAGCAGACAATAGTATTACTGGTGCAAAATTACAAGACAACACTATTTCAGGTGCTAAAATTATTGATGGTACTATTGGCTTAGCTGAAATGGTCACTGGTATATATACTGATCAAACTTTTACAGGAAACAATGGAACAACTTTTACACTACAGTCTGATCCAGTAAATGCACAAGCACTATTGGTTGTTGTGGATAATGTTATTCAAGAGCCAGCACAAAACTTTAGTGTTTCAGGAACTACACTAACTTTTACTAGTGCGCCGCCAAATGGTGCTAGAATCTACTGTAGATTTTTAGGATTACCACTTTCAAGCGTTTCTGTACCTGACGGATCTGTAACAAATGCAAAATTAAACTTAACTTACACAAGTAATCAATACACAGGTGATAATACTACTACAGATTTTACAATTGAAGCAGGACACACGGATCATGATGTGTTAGTAATATTAGATGGACTAATATTACCACCAAGTGATTATAGTATAGCTGGAACTACACTAACATTTTCTACTGCTCCAGCACTAAATCAAAGTATAGATATAAGGTATATGCCAGTATGAGTAGAGTAAGAAATTTAGTAGACTTTAATTTTAGAACATCTGATTTTGATGGTGATACCGATGATGATGTAGTATTTAATAATTTAACTGTAAATGGTACGTTTGCTATTTCTAATGCAGGAAACACAACTTTTACTGCTGGTGGCAATTTAACATTAGATGCAACAAATAGAGTCATTGTTCAAGATACTCCTTTAAAACTAGCAAGCATGACAACCACTGTTAGAGATGCTTTAGCAAGTGCTCTTGATGGTGATTTGATTTATAATACATCAACACACAAGTTGAATTTAAGAGAAAATGGCTCGTGGGCTGAATTTGCTACTGGAGGTATTAACAATTTACTTGAGGACACATCACCTCAACTTGGTGGCAACTTAGATGTAAACGGCAAAGCCATTGTATCTACTTCAAATGGTGATATAGAAGTTACGCCAAACGGTTCTGGTGATATTCATCTGGAAACTCAAACAGGTATGTTAAGAATTAATCGTGCATCAGGTGGCACAGGTGTAAATCTCGGCAGTCATAACATGTATCTAAACAGTGATTCTTTCACAACTGGTACAAGTGTTAGTATTGGTTTACAGCCTGGAACAGACACAGGTCCTACAACTAATACATTTGGTTTCTTAAGAATGACCAGAGAAAGTAACACATCAGGTGAATTTAGTATACATGTTGCTGAAGAAAGTTCTCCAGCTGGAACGTATTATGTTACACAATTTGGCGGAGCGGCTGATTATGGTAGTGTGGATTTCCCTACATCAATTGGTACAAAATCTATTATAGAACATGTACTAATAGAAACAACAACCTCAGGTACATATGATTTTAATTTTGTAGGACGATCCGTTGCATATTTTACAACAAATCAAACTGCAAATAGAACACTAAATTTTACATGGAGCTCTACTGTAGATTTAAATTCAGTAATGCAACAAGGAGAAAGCATAACAGCGGCGGCATTGTTCACGCAAGGAGCAACTCCTTATTATATAAATGTTTATCAAGTTGATGGAAGTGCCGTTACACCAGAATGGCAGGGAGGTTCTGCACCTACAGCAGGTAATGCTAATTCAATTGATGTATATTCTTTTACAATTATAAAGACCGGTAACGCTTCTTTCAAGTGTCTAGCGAGTCAAACACAGTATGCTTAGGAATAAACAATGCCAGTACTCACTACATTAGGATCAGCTTCAGTCAAAGCATACGGAGGAACATCCGCAGTCGATTCAGGGTTTAATTTTACTTTTACTGCTGGCGGAGGTGCTGGACGAAATGGGCCAAATCTAGCTACCTTTTTAGCCAGCTATGATACAACTACATATCCGTGGTTGAATAGTACTAGCGATTATGATGTATCAAGCGGAATCCAACTATGGACCGTGCCTGAGACTGGCAATTATTTAATAAATGCTCTTGGTGCGGGCTCAATATCTAACGCCGGCTGGAATAATAATAACAGTCAAGGCGGAGCAAGAATACAAGACACTTTTGCTCTTACACAAGGCGAAATTATAAGAATACTTGTTGGTCAGCAACCAAATAGTTCGAACGTACAAGCCAACGGTGGTGCAGGAGGAACATTTGTTGTAAGGACACCTTACAACACAAATGCGTCTATATTAGTTGTAGCCGGCGGTGCAGGTGGAGGCGAAGGCTCCCCCAGCAGTACTGGTCCACCTTCAAACACACTTCAGTACGGTCAAATAACTTCCGCCGGCGCAAGCGGAATCCTGCCTGTCGGTTCCACTGATTCGGGAGCCGGCGGCACAAACGGAAACGGCGGCGGAACGGCAAGTTCCGCAAACGCAGGTGGCGGTGGAGGTGGCTTCTTTACAGACGGAGCAGATAACTCCAATTGGAGCAATGATGGTGGCTCGGCATTTGTGAACGGTGGTGTTGGCGCTCCCTCCGGTTCTACAACAGATGGCGGATTTGGCGGTGGTGGTGGCGCCGGCGGAGCGGGCAATGGCGGAGGCGCCGGCGGAGGCGGTGGCTATTCCGGCGGTGGTGGTGGCAACAACGTAAATTCATCATATGCAGGTGGCGGCGGTAGCTATGTTGCTAACGGATTAAATAATAATCGAGTCACCACAGCAAACGCTAATAATGGACCTGGTCAAGTAACTATAACTCAAGTATCTTCAGCTGGTGGTGGTAGTGAAACACCCGGAAGTTATTTTTATACTTCTTCCGGATCACATACTTTTACTGTTCCAGCTGGTATTACAAAAATTTCTGTTGTTGGAATAGGCCCAGGCGGTGCAGGTGGTTCTAACGGTCACGGAGGAGGCGGCGGAGGTGCCCTTGCTTATATTAACGACTATTCTGTAACAGCTGGTGATCAATTTACTGTCGTTATCGGGTCTGGTAATTCACCAGCTGATACTACTTTTGCTATAAATGGAGGTGCTACTCTACTCACTGCTGGTGCAGGACAGAATCCGGCTAGTTCTGGATATCATGGTACGGGTGGGACTGGAGGAACATATAATTTACACAGTAATACTGGTGGCGGAGGCAATGGCGGTGCTGGAGGCCCAGGTTGGTATACATATTTCGGAGGTGGCGGCGGAGGTGCCGGCGGCTACGGAGGTGTTGGCGGTGTTGGTGGAACAAGTGATGGTTGGTCATCTGGAACAACTGGTGTTGTAACTGCTGGAGCACCTTCAAGTGGTTCAGCTGGAACTGGTGCTGGTGGAGGAGGTGGTGGTGGCTCTCTCGCATCAGGTGGCGGTTATGCTGGTGCTGGTGGAGGAGGTGCTTCTGCATATGGATCTGGAACCAATGGACAAGGCGGCTCAGCAGGTATTTCTGGAGGTGCTGTACCTGGGGGCGGACAAGGTGGTCAAACATCTGGAACTGGACCAGCTGGTAGTAATGGTAATGATGGTACTAATAATTCGACTGGTGGTAACGGCGGAAACTACGGAGGCGGTGGTGCTGGCAAAGGCGGCGCAGGTAGTTCAGGAGCCGCAAGAGCATATGGTTGTCTTAGAGTAATATACGGAACAGGTAGATCATTTCCAGCAACAGGTGATTTATCTGCTATAAGTGAGACAACTGTATAAGACTAAATATACATAACAAAGGATACATATAATAATGGCATATGGACAAATAATTACAAACTCTGTTACAGATTTAAACATAACTGATGAGAAATTAGCAACTACATTAGATTTAAGTTCAAAAACTGTTACATTACCAAATGCATCAATTACTATTGATAAAGTTTTGACAGCAGGTAACACCACTGGAAATAACTTAACAGTTAATAACTTAACAGTAAACGGAACATTAACTCCTGCTGTAGTAACTCCAACTCTTGCCATAGCATACGCAGTGGCACTAGGATAAAAAATGGCAAAAAAGTTACAGGTAGGTACTTATCGATTTGATGCAAGTGAAAAGACGGTTTACATTCAAGGTAACGTACAACCTGAAAAATTCTTATTGATTACAAATATAACTGATAATACTATCATTTATAATTTTGCAGATACAAATCTAGGATTTGCAGGAAAAAGTTACAATCAAACCAACGATGAAACTGAATTCAGTTTAGTGTACAACACAACATCAATGTCTGACACAGATATTCTGCAAATATTCACTGACATGGACTATCAAGAAATAACACCATCAGAGGATATGTTAGATCCTGTTGGAAAAATGCGAGTAAGTAATCCAGCAAACTTGATTGATACTGACTTTGAATATGGGCTACAGAGTACAAAGTGGGAAACGCTACAAACAGTTAATAATATACCTACAATTTTTAGTAACAGTGGAGATACTCCAGTAGATGGTATTCTTACTGTTGATGCAGTAAGTGGAAGTAAAAACGTAAAAGTAACCACCAGTTTGAATCACGGACTTTCAATTGGTGATGCTGTTAGTGTACAAGGATTGAGTCAATATCAAGCTGAAGGATTTTTTATTGTTACCGCTGTTCCAACAACACTTACATTTTTCTTTGAATTAGATGTTCCTGCAAACTTTAGTGGTGACTTGAGTGGTAGTTATACAACTATTATTGCAGGTAAGTTTTTTGAAGGTTCAACACTACCTGTTAGTACTTCTGATGGAGCTTCGACAGATGGTGCGGCAAATAGTAATATAACAGTTACAACATCAGATACGCACGGATTTAGCACAGGCACAAAAGTTTATTTGCGTAACACAGTTGGACCTAAAGTTTTAAAAATTGTTGACAGTACTGCAACTGCACCAGACGGAAGACCTTTTGTTGATATTACTCCTACATTTAGTTCAAGTGATACAGTAAACCAAGCAACAAGCACTGGTAGAGGCGGTTTCAGAGAACCTGCACTAATACCTTATGATTGGGAAAGTTTATGGACAAAATACTTGGTACCTGGAGATTTCAATACTGGTACTGATGTTATTACATGGACTGGTCATAATCTGAGAAGTGGATATACACTATTATTCAATACTCCAAAATATCAGTTGACAGACGGTGGTTTGACAGATGGTACAGTTTATTATGTTGAGTTTGTTGATGCTAATACATTTAAATTGCACACAACAGATGCGTTAAGTTCGGCGGTCAACCTAACTACATTGAATAATGCTTATGGTCCTGCTAGATTAGGGTTGGTATACAAAGTTGAAGGCGCTGACGGAACAGTACGTCATACCGAAGCATTTAAAGCCAATGCGGCAAGTGCTACGGCATATAGTGCTGATGAAGTTTTTACATCAAGAGCTTCAACAACAAGAAATATAAACGTTACTAGTGCCTTAGGTGGCAATCCAACAGCCGTTTCAATATTAAACATACAGTTAAGAGGTGATGTTAATTCAAATACTGAGACCGTAACATTTACTATTGCTGGTACTACACAAGCTACATATTCACCAGGTAACCAAAGTTGGACCTATGGAAGTTGTACAAATACAAGTGGCGGTACTAGTTCATTTGACGGTTTAAATATATCAAGTGCATTGTTTGTAAGTGGAGGAAGTACATTTTTTCCAGTGACAACTGTTGCTTCAACTGCTGTTGATGCTTTTACAAATGGCCCCACTGATTATTATGGTTATAGAATAAATCTTCAAAATAATACTCCTGCAGGTTCAGTAACTGAAGCTCAAAAAAGATATAGTGGAGGTGATTTATACGACAGTCAATATGGACTAGGAGGTGTAGCACCAACTAGAGTCTTAGCTTTCCAAACTAGAACAGCAGGCACTGGTGGTCAAAACGCTGAAGATGCATTTAGTTATCTTGTAAATCAAAGATTTGTAGGTAGATACGGAACAATTGGTGGAAAATATACAAACGTAGTCTCGGTTACAGCAGGACAAAGTCAAACAGCGGCATTTACTATTAATTACAGTGATAGTACTACAGCTTATGCAACAACAAGTGAATATTTTTATGTATGGGCAAAAGACTTGACCAGTGACAGAAACACTCTTTACATAAACAATCATGGTATTTCAGATAATACTAGTTGTACACTAACAGTGGATGCAACTAGATATTCTTCAGGTGATAGATTTAGTTTTGCTAGTAGTACAGGAGCAGTTACACAAATAGCATCTAATACAACAACTGCGACAGTAGCAGTAGTTAACCAAGATGTAATTAGACTTACATTGAATGTAAGTCCTAACACTGATGATATTGTTGAATGTCCAACAATTTTTTCAATAGATAAAACTACACAAAACCCAAATTATAATACAGTTTATGTGAACAACCATAAAATTCAAGCAGATAGTAACGCAACATATAACAATGTCTCAGGTGTTGCAATTCCTCCCATTACAAACGGTCAGTCAGTAATACTCAAAAGAGTAGATGATAGTAGACTAGAAGTTACAGATGGTGGTGCATCTAATAGTGGTACTCAGACTTATGTAATAGAATACAACACTAATACAACTCAAACTAACTTATTTCAAGATATAGAAACAGCCTTAGGATTTACACCTACTGCCGCTACAATCTCACAAATTGAATTTAGAGGTGATTTTAGTGCAAGTTCAGAAACACTATTATTAACATTTAGTGATGGCGATGCTTATACTATAGGTAACCCAGGAGCAGACTCTGCTAGTTATACCACAGTACCAAGTGGTACATTTTCTGGTAAAAATATCAGTAGTATATTACAAACACAAGGTGGCAAGGTCGGATTTGTTGCAACATACGATCCTACTACCGAAGTCAACTACGGTCCAGGTGGTGGTCCTTGGTGGGGATTAAGATTTACTATTACAGCTAACTCTTCTGCTCTTGTGATGACTGGACAAGGTACAGGTGCTCACAGCTTTGATGTTAGTAACCTAGTAGGTGCTTATGATGGTGTGTTTAACATGACCAGCATACCCAATGCCAATGAATTTGTAATGTCGAGTGACTTCCAAATTCCACAAAGAACATACAGTTTTACTAGTGCTGATATAGACAATGCACTAGAAACAATTACATTTGGTGTAGATCACAACTTGCTTACTGGTGAGAAAGTAACTTATAGTAACGGTGGTAATGCAGATGTGTTACCTGGTGGTGCGTCAATTACTTGTTATGTTATCACACAGACTCCAACAAAAATTAGATTAGCATCTAGTGAGGCAGATGCAAATGCCAACATAGCCTTAAATCTTACAGGACAAAGTGGAACACACACTCTTACTAGTGCAAATGTTATCAAGCAAGTAAGTGGTCCAGGAACCCTTTCAATTATAAATGCTGATAAAAATGTAGTAGGAGTAGGAACAAATTTCTTGCAAAGATTTAAACGTTTTGATAAAGTTTATATTAACATTGGAACTTTTGTAAAAGAATTCACAGTTGATAGTATTACTACAGCAACAAATATGACACTATTTGAAGCACCAACAAATTCCACCGCAGGAACTGCTTATTATTTTGCAACTCAGCTAGCACTTAGACCAGATGGATTTCAGTTACACAAACCATTTGATGGTGGTGTTGATATTACTGCTGGTACAAGTCCTAATAGTAGAATATGTAGACAAACTCGTAAGTATTTTAGATATCAGTCAGGTAAAGGTATTCAAACTAGTTTTGCTATTAACTTTAATCCACCAAGAGTTGTACGAGAACTTATTAAGGCAACAGGTGTTACTGCTACTGTTAAGACACAAGAACAACATAACTTAACAGTTGGAGATAATATAACAATCACTGGTGCTGAAGTTAATACTGGTACAAATACCTACAATGGTACATTTCCTGTAGCCACAGTAGTAGATGATTTTGAATTTACATATACAATGGCAAGTACTCCAACAGATATTAAAGCCAGTGGATTTCCAAAATATGTGAGATCTGGGTGGACTGAAAGTTTTGTAAGAGCTGGAATGTTTGATGATCAAAACGGAATGTTCTTTGAATATGATGGACAAAAACTATATGCTGTTAGACGTAGTAGTACACTACAATTAGCAGGAAGTATCAACTGTACAAGAGGCAGTCAAGTTATCAATGGATTAAGCACTAGTTTTACAACTCAGTTAGCAGTATCTGATAATGTTGTTATTAGAGGACAAACTTATAAAATTGTTGAAGTAAGTTCTGATATTAGGTTGGTTGTACAACCTGCATACAGAGGTATTGATGGTACAAGAGTTAAAATTACCAAAACTGTAGATACTAGAACTGCTCAAGAGAATTGGAACATAGATAAAGCAGACGGCACAGGATTTACTGGATTTATATTTGATGTAACAAAAATTCAAATGGCATATATAGATTATTCATGGTACGGTGCTGGTAAAATTAGATATGGTCTTAAAGATAGACTAGGTCATATCAAATACTTTCATGAATATAGACACAACAATGTGCTAGATGAATCTTATTTTAGATCAGGTAACTTGCCTAGTAGATATGAGATTGAAAATGGTAGTAATGCAACTACTGCTCCAACACTATTTCACTTTGGTACTAGTGTGATTATGGACGGTGAGTTTGATGATGATAAAGCCTATCAATTTAGTGGTCAAAGTCAGCCAATGAGTTTTGCTAATGGTACTTCAAATCAATATACAAGCACAGCCGATACAACATTTGAACAAATTACAATCGATGGAAAACGTGTTTTTGTTTATGCTTTTCAATGTGCGGCGGCTACAGCTCAAGCAGTTGAAGTTGGTATGCCTATTAAACATAATGGCAATACAACTCTTCCATCACCTGCTACTTACATTACACAAGTTATTATTGATGGAGCAAGTAGTAAAATATTCACAAGTTATCCAGCAACATCAGTTGATCCAACAGGTGGAGCAACGTATTCAGTAATTGCAAGTGGACAAACTTTTGATATAGGTGAGCCAGCAACTACTGACTTAACACAATTTTTACCATTAATTAGTTGTAGACTTGCACCTAGTGTTGATAGTGCGTTGACAGGTGTGTTAGGTGAAAGAGAAGTTATTAATAGAATGCAGTTGAGATTGAGACAAGCATCAGTGACAACTAATCTTGCTTGTGAGATTTTCTTAATACAAAATGCATTACCTAGTGCTTTGTTGTATCAAACTGCACAAAGTCCTAGTCTAGCACAAATTATAAAACATAGAGTTGGTGATACACTACTGAATGGAACAACTATCTTTGCACAGAAATCTCCAGCAGGTACTACAACAATCGATTTAACACAGTTACTTGAAGTTGGTAATAGTATACTTGGCGGTGACGGAATTTATCCTGCAGGACCAGACTTGTTAACGGTTGCTGTTCAACCACAAAGTACTACAGGTGTTACTTTTGCTGATCCATTGTTAGTTAGTGGAAACGTATCTTGGTCTGAATCACAAGCATAATTAAAAACTATCTAACCAATTTGGTAAGTCTGTTTGATCTTTTTCACGCTTATATATAGTTATAAGTTTGTCTACAAGTTGTTTATTTGATAGAACAACTCTTGCACCTCTGTGTAGTGGCTTGGGCCAACAATTAACATTTACCCAGCTGTATCCACTGCTTTCGTGATTACAAGTAGGTATAAACTCTTCAAAAACTGTTACACAAAATGTATTGTAAGTAAACTTTTTATCATCACTTAAGAATGTATGTAATGGATGAACCTTAGCAATATCAGGTAATGGACCTATTTCCTCTTTGCATTCTCTTAATAATGTTTCAATAGGGCGTTCTTTTTTCTCAGCCTTACCTCCCCAAAAACTCCAAGTTAATGGGTGACTGCTTCGTTTACTTCTTTGTTGTAGCATGATTCTGCCCGTATCAAGGGCAAGAAAACAGCAACCGCTTGCTTGTATCATTATAGGTATATTCGCCAAAATCCAGGATTGTATGTTCCTTCAAACGCATTAATCCAATCTGTACCACCACTATATTTAAGACGATCTAAAGTGGTTGTATTAGTAACATATTGTTGTGTTGATCCATTAGCACTAGCATCAAAAACTATGTTCCATTGGTTAGAGCCAACACTATACTGTATTATATCATTCTTCTTAGCATTACTGCTTAACCAACCTACACCTCCTGCAACATCTGCGGTTAACAAATATCTTTGCCCATCAGCCGCCGCGACTAGGGTTCCATCTCCTGGTGTATTAGATTGTGGATTTATTACTGCATCCACAGCGTCCTGCGTCATTGTAGGAAATGTATTGGTATCCATGGTAACTTCAAGATGATTGTTATTTGTTGTGCTTAGTTTTATAGTGCCAACTATGTCTCCTGTAGTGTCACCAGGGTTATTAGTTTGTTTTAGTCTTAGTTGACTTATATCATCTCTAAAGTCACCAAAAGGTTTAAAAACTTGTTTCCATTCTAATAAATCGCCACTACTATCTGTTGTAATTCCAGATTGACTTAACAGTGATGCTGTACCTGCACCCGTTGAATCCATTGTAAAACGCATTTTATAACTGTCAAGTGTAACAACTTTGTAACTTGTAAACAATGGAACATAACTATTTCCGGATCTTAGTGCCGCCAGTCCTGCTTCATCTGTGTCATTAATATTATCAATAATAGTATGTATAATTGTTTGTTTGGTAACTTTAGCTGGTGGATTGATAAGAACTGGCATTGTAAATGTTAGTGTACTAATATCAATTATATCATCAACACCACTGGGTATTGCTCTCATACTCCAAGTACTCGATATTAGTTCAACATAACTTAGTGTACTCCAGTCTAATGCATTATTACTAGTATGAATATTAAGTGTTGGATTGAACAATACTAGTATCTGTTCAAGTAATTGTAGTTTTTGTTCAGTATTACTTGTCCATATGTCAACTTGCATTGTTAGATTATATGGTACTGGTTGATGTCTTTTTATGCTATATGCTCTACCTTGTTCATTTTCATATGCACCAGTTTCTTCGTTAAATTTCTTTTCGTAAACTGGTACAGTTTCCTCATAGGATCCTAATGTACGTCTATCTGGAGACGTTTCTAATCCTGTAACATGACAACTAATAAACGGAGTTGTTTGTATCATGTTTTCACTGTTCTCTCTCACAATGTGAGCCGCCATTCTACTAACATCACCATAACGTACAGGAGCAGTTTGATAAACAGTATTACCTTCTGCGTCACTGTGCATAGCAACTTGAAAGCCTGCAAATATTCTAATAAACTGCTGAATATACCTACGAAGTTGCTTGTCGTAGAAATAAGGTACCGCTGTTAGTTTCGAAGTTTCATATGCCATTATGTATTATCCGCTTGTGGTTTTATTACTTCACTTAATGGAGTTTGCTCGTTAAATTCTTGGTCATCTACTACTGTGGTTCTGTTATTGTTGATGTAATCACTAGCGTTATAAGTTTTATCAGTCCATGTTTGATCAGTGATATTATCATAAAGTCTATGCCATCTACTTCCTCGTCTTACAAATAATCTCTTAGGTGAAAAGTCAGTTCTAATAAAGTACTCTCCTTCTGCTGGACTACTTGGAAATTGGTCACCTTGTGGAACAGTTTCTCCATGGCTCCAATTATTAGCCTGATTAACAAGTCCTCCACTAGTAGCATGATCGTAACCAAATAGGTGATCGGTTAACGCTGTACCTGTTGGATCTTCTAAATCAGCGGCTTCTACAATAGCATCACTAATATTAAATTCTGTTTTGTATGTACTAAGATCATTTTTAAGACTTGTTTCTTCTTTACCATCTCCAAGTATATCGTAGTATTCCTGGCTGTCTGTAAGTGGGCTAAGTTTAACTCTCCAAATATGAGGATACCACGTTTGACTAAAACCTTCTGCACCTCGGTTAGCATCATTAACAACATAATATTTGTTAATTGCATTTTTATTAGCATTTAGTAACAACTGATCTCTGAGATGTGGCAGTTCTAAAACGTCACCAGGCATAAGTCTTCTGCCCATAATTTCAACCATTTCATTCATATGGAATGTCATGTACAACATGTCATTGCTTAAAAACAATCCAAATTGTGTTAGGTCAAAATCTGTGTCTTGTACATTGTATACACCACGTAGATCGTAAATGTCTTTATCATATTTCCGGTCTCTGTTCTCCATGAATAATAAATCTTGTACTTTTGTCTCATTTATTATTCCCTCAACATTAATAATTTCACCACTAAGTGGATCTACTTCTCTTCCATCAATATAGTTGGGCTGTGACGGGTCTTGTTTGTCTGCTGTTACAGCAGGACCTAAATACTTGTGTACATGTACACCTGTACCACCGATACCAAATTGTTCACGGATATTGCGATCCATGTAGTGGTAATCGTTAGTTTTGGTAGGTTTATATAAACTTAATCTTGGCATACAGTTATTTATCGTGAATCTAAAAGGTTGACAAATAAGTAAGATGTGTTACATTAGTATATAAAGGCACAAACGGAGAGGCACGATTATGGCAATTAAAGCACCACGTAAGAAGAAAAAACTAGCACCTCGAATAAAGAAAAGAGGATTACAAGCGCCTAGTTTTGAAGGTTGGGAAAACCTAGAAGCGGAAAAATTTCACAGACTTAAACGTACAGTAAGTGATTTTTGGTATATGCACTATAAACATAATGAAAACATAGAACATATGTTTACTTGGATGAAAGAAAACAAGTATAGCAAATCTGAAATTTCCAATGCAAAAAAAGCCGCAAAATATGAAGGACTAGTTGGTATATACTGTCGTATGCTATTAGATGGTTGTCCTGACTTTGTACAAGCTGAAGATGACTACTGGCAAACACTTCCTGGCACAAGTGGAAATATTCATCCTCTTACTGATTATATCAAACCCAAGATTGCAGAACTTATTGAAAAAGGCAAACTAATTGTAGAAGAGAAAAAAGCAGACGACAAAAAGAAAAATGTTTATATTCCTAGCATACAAGAACGTTTGGAAGAAGCGGCTGGTGAGAAAACTGAAGACTTGGACCAGTGGATCGACGATTGGATGCGTGATAGTAAAGCTAGTCCACTCAAAGATAAAATGCCTTTAAAATTGTTTAAGCGACAAAATATTAATCTAGGACATTTACGTTTTGTAACAGGTTGGTTTCAAGGTAGTTATGAAGAATTACAAGAATTAGAAAATTTACCTCCTGCTAAACAACGTGATGATATGCAAGCACAACTTGCTGAAGGTTACGAAACTTATAGTAAAGCACAGATAAAAGAACTTAAAGATTTTTATAAGCGATTATTTGATGCTATTGAGATTATGAAAGCTGAACAAAAACAAAATCGTGCAGTTCGTAAACCCAAAGTTAAAAGTGCTCAAGAGCTAGTTAAGAAGCTCAAGTTTAAGCCTAGTGATGGAGACTTTGGTATTGCTAGCATTAACCCAAGTGAAATCATTGATAGTAAGTGTATCGTAGTGTTTAACACTAAAAATAGAAAAATTGGAATCTACCATGCACAAGAACATGCTGATTTAAAAGTTAAAGGAACGACACTACAGTTTTTTGACGAAGCAAAAAGCACACAAAAAACTATAAGAAAGCCCGACGAAGTATTGCCAATTTGGAAAAAGATAACCAGGCATAAAGTTCCAGTTCAATATGGTTATCTAAAAACTACAGAAACCAAACTCAATGGCAGATTTAATTCAGACACTATAATCTTAAAAGCCTTCAAATAAATACTTGTATGAGATTTTACGAACTAATCGAAGCACGGGTAGAACCTGACAAAAAGTTTATGAGTCAGGTTGAAGATATTATTGACGATAGTATGGAAGAGTATCAAGAATATTTAGATGCTAATAATGATGTTGATGATATCCACGAGCTTGAAGAAATACTCAATCAAAATAACTACGATAACTTGCCAATAGAATTTATTGCTACAGATCAAAAACGTGAAGACCCTAATGAATGGATCAGTGCAGAAGCTGGTATAGACAAAAACGGTAAGTTTATGCAAGTGTATTTGTTTAGTAAAAATTTACAAGGCAAGTATGGACCAAAAACTTTTAAACAACTTGTGATGCGTATGCTAGCACATGAAACTATACATTGGAATCAATATGCAAAAATAGGCATGGACCGTGTTAATAAAATTAAAAGTGGTCACCAAAAAGGTACTGAGCTTGCTAAGAAAACAGGTGATCCAAAAGATTGGATGCGTGAATATCTCAGAGATCCACATGAACTAATGGCATATGGAAGTGACCTAGCAAGTGAGATAAAAGACTTGGACAATCCTGAACAGGTTCTACGCAATCCAGAAGCACATAAAAACGATTTGCCTAGTTATGCAAGATACAGAACTGTTTTTGAGCCTAATAGCAAAGAAATCAAACAACTGCTCAAGTATACTGCGGATTACTATAACGGATAAATATTAGCATGGCACAAGTAGATGAATTAACAAAAGAGATAGAACTTAGACTTGGTGGTCAGATGGTTGACGTTGAACTTGACCCTGAACACTATGAACTATCTATAAACAAAAGTTTTGAAAAGTATAGACAACGTAGTGAAAATGCTAACGAAGAAAGTTTTGTGGCTCTAGAAATAATAAGAGAAACAAGCGAATATACATTAGATAACGAAATAGTTGATGTATTTGATGTATATAGACGTAGTAGTGGAACATTGAATAGTGCTAGTGGTGGAGATATAGAACCGTTTGAAACTGCTTATCTTAATAACTATTTGTTATACAGTGGTAGAGCAGGTGGACTAGCAGTCTATGATGCACTCAGTCAACACCGAGAACATTTGGGTAAAATGTTTGGAGAAAACTTTACTTTTACTTGGAATACGGTTACCAAAAAACTTTTACTACACAGAAAAGTAAAAGCAAATGACACAGTATTTTTGCATGTATATAAACAACGTAGCAATGAAGAACTATTATTAGATCCATATAGTAGTCCTTGGTTAAAAGAATTTGCACTAGCACATGCAAAACTTATGTTAGCTGAAGCTAGAGGCAAGTTTAATACTATTGCAGGTCCGCAAGGTGGAACAAGTCTTAATGCTGATGCACTACGAAATGATGCTCAAATGAGTATGGACAAATTAGAAGACGATCTCAAATACTATGCTGAAGGACAACAAGGCCTCGGCGTAATTATTGGTTGACAATCCCTTTTAACTATATTATTATTACATTATGATTATTGGAATATGCGGATTAATCGGCAGTGGAAAAGGCACCGTTGCTGATATTCTGGTTGAAAATCACAATTTTGAAAAACTTAGTTTCGCTGATAAATTAAAAGATGGCGTAGCTAGTGTTTTCAGTTGGGATAGAGATATGCTAGAAGGCGATACAGATCGCAGTAGGATATGGAGAGAAAAAACTGATATGTTTTGGTCTAACGAAACAGGCAGAGAAGTTACTCCTCGTCTTGTGCTTCAATTATTTGGTACTGATTGTATGCGTAACGGATTCTTTGATGGTATATGGGTAAGCCTAGTAAAACAAAAAATATTAGAAGATCCAGATAAAAATTGGGTTATTCCTGATGTACGTTTTCCAAACGAAGTTAAAATGATACAAAGTGTACAAGGTCAAGTGTGGCAAGTTCGTAGAGGTGATTTACCTGTTTGGTTTATGGATAAAAGAGATAATGGTGTAGAACCCACAGATGTACATGCTAGTGAATGGGCTTGGATAGACAAAGACGAATCATTTGAACAAATCATACAAAATGACGATAGTTTAGAAGAACTTTTAATAAAACTTAAAACTATGGTATAACATGCAAACTTTATATCATCACACACATAATGTAACAGGTAAAAAATATCTAGGACAAACAACTAGAGATTTAAATGTGTATAAAGGATCGAGTGTTGAATGGCTAGAACATTTAGAACAATACGGTGATGATTATAGTACTGAAATACTTTTTGAATCTAGTGATAAAGAAAAATTTAAGGAAGTTTGCCAGCATTATAGTGAAAAGTTGGATGTTGTAAAAAATAATGAATATTTTAATAAAGTAGCTGAGCATGGCGGTAGTACGGGAGGAGCGGCTAATCCTAATCACAAGACTGGTAAGTTTACAGGACGATTAGATAATCCGGAGTTGTACAAGAAATTGGATAGACAAAAACATGCTGATACTTGGGAAACTAATAGAGAACGTATACATCCTAGAATGAACTTTTCCCATCATAAAAGGGTAGGTAATAAAGAACGTGCTGAATACTATTGGAATATATGGTATAAAATGGCTCCGAAAAAAAGTAAGAATAGACAAGCACTATGGCCCACAGATACCTTTGAAATGTGGTACAATCGTAAGGGCAACGCCCTGGACTTCAGATAAAAAAAGACGTGATTTTTTGAAAAAAGATGCTGAAAAAGGTTGACAGTATGACATCTTGGTGCTATAGTGTATGTATAGTTAGAAACAAGGAGTGATAGATGTTTAAGATCCCAAACTTTCATAAGATGGAAATGACCTTTGAAGAAGCAAAAGGTATACTCACTAACAACAAGAGCTTAATTGATGGCATGGAACATGTTGATGCTATGTGGGAAAAACATTGTTCTGATGACTCCATGTACGAAGATGATGATGTGTTCTTTGAGAATTGGATATATGAAGTAAACGCCTATAATAAAGTTTACTCAACAATGAAACCACTTTTTGCATAGGAGAAAGATATGTTTGTAGTTCACACACAGGTACTTGAAAATTATGGCGCTCATTGTGAAGATGGAAAGTTTTCCAGTGGCAACGCCTATTGGAAGTTTAAGGGCGGTTCGACCTACATCGTTGATGATGTAGACACAATGCAGAATGCTACTGCATTTGTTATGGCGGCGTTCTCTGAGAACGGAATCGGGTACAAAGAGTATCCGGCTGATGTCCAAACTGTGGATCAGTGGTTAGCTGATATGGCTGACGATGATGCTGAGTATCAGGCATTCAAAAAGGAGATTGCAATTAAAGTATCTCCTGTAACAGGTAAATCATTTACGAAAGGATATGCTTAATGGAATATGATACAAGACATGGCGGTCCTTATGACCGTGGAGGAGCAGATAGCTACTATCAGAGAGGTTATAATCCTCATTATTATACAGGTGACACAAGAAAATCACAAGAAATTCCAATGGAATTAATGACCCCAGCAGAAATTACTGCTTATACCAAAGGGTATAATGATAACGAAGAAGCTGGAGATTTTAAAGATTGGGGATAAAAAGGTTGACAACGAATTTATGCGGTGTTATACTGCATGAATACTAAGGAATAATCCTTAAACTTAAACTGGAGGCAATTAATGGCTTTTACTACAATTAAAACTAACCAGAAAACTTTCTTGGAAACCTATCTAAGAGGTACTGGTAAAACTTTGACTGCGAAAGACGCAAAAGCAAGGTTTGGCATTCAGCAACTTCCTGCTAGAATGAGCGAAATGAAATCAGCTGGACTTAACGTCAAAACTGATGTAGCCACTACAGGCGCAACACGATATAGCATTACTGCTCGTGATGTAAACGGTAGCAGAGCAAAAATGTTCGCAGAAGCAACAGTTTAATTTAAACTGCATAAGTAAAAATAGGGCAGATGCTGCCCTATTTTTTTGACTAGGAACATACAATGATAATAACAATAGCTAGTGACCACGGAGGTTACAAAACAAAAGAAGCGATCAGTGAATGGTTGTTAGAACAAGGACATATTGTCAGAGATTGGGGCTGTGATAGCGAAAAAAGTTGCGACTATCCAGACTTTGCTAAAGGCGTATGCGAACTTGTATCAGATGGAGGTGCAAACTTTGGTATCCTAGTGTGCGGCACAGGTATTGGCATGAGCATGACAGCTAATCGTAATCCAAAGATTCGTGCAGGGCTTTGTAAAGACACACATACTGCAATGCTCACAAGACAGCATAATAATGCAAATGTATTGTGTTTGGGTGCTAGAGTAACTGAGCCAGCTTGGATTATTAATATTGTAGATACTTTTCTTACAACAGAATTTGAAGGTGGCAGACACCAAAAAAGGATCAATAAATTATAATGTCAAACTTAGTAGTTATAGGAACACAATGGGGAGACGAAGGCAAAGGCAAAGTGGTAGACTTGTTGTCAGAGCAAGCTGATATTATTGTGAGATTTCAAGGAGGACACAATGCAGGACACACTCTTGTAATCGAAGATAAAGTTTTTAAACTTAGTTTACTGCCCAGCGGTATAATTAGAGAAGATAAAATTACAGTAATTGGCAATGGTGTTGTATTAGATCCATGGAAACTAATAGAAGAAATAGATTTGATACGTTCACAAGGAATTGATATTGATAATAAAAGATTATTAATAGCTGAAAATACACCTTTAATAATGCCTTATCATAAACAATTGGATCAATCCAGAGAAGAAACAACCAGTAACAAAATTGGTACTACCGGAAGAGGTATAGGCCCTGCTTACGAAGATAAGGTCGGAAGACGTGCAATTAAAGTAAGTGATCTCAGAGATATAGAACTACTTGAAAATAGATTAAAAATTGCAAGTGAATATCATGGATTTGATACAAAAGTAGTATTGGGTTTACTATTAGAAATAAAAGATGAAATAATACAATACATAGCACCAGTAGCAGATTATCTAAATGAAATGACAGACCTAAATAAAAACATTGTTTTTGAAGGTGCTCAAGGATCAATGTTAGATGTTGACTTTGGTACATACCCATATGTTACCAGTTCAAATACATTTGCTGGAATGGCTAGCATAGGCAGTGGCGTGCCTCATAACCGTATACCAACTGTGATTGGAATAACAAAAGCCTATACAACCAGAGTAGGTGAAGGTCCAATGGTAACCGAATTATTTGATGAAATTGGTGACCATCTTGCTACTGTAGGTAAAGAAAAAGGCACAGTAACTGGCAGAAGTAGACGTTGTGGTTGGTTTGATGCTCCACAGGTAAAACGTACTTGTATGCTCAATGGAGTCACTGGGGTAGCATTAACTAAAATAGATGTGCTTGATGAACTAGAAGAAATTAAAATTTATATTGGCGATAATCAATATAAAACACTTCCGGGCTGGCGTACAAGTACAGTAGGTATTACTGAATATGAAGATCTGCCTAGACTTGCACAAGAATATATAGAATATATTGAAGACTTAATAAAAACTCAAATAGTTCTTATTTCAACTGGTCCTGAACGTGATCAAACAATTCTATTAGACGATAATTTATTTTAAAAAAAGACGTCAAAAAGGTTGACAGTATGAGCTCTTGGTGTTAATATATAAGAGTAAGTTAAAAAAATAGGAGTTGACAGCATGGCATATATTAACGCAGAAGATGTAAAAGCAATCCGTAACGAACTTAAAGCTACATTTCCAAAGTTTAAATTTGGTGTTCGTAAGCAACATCATTCAAGTGTAGACGTTACTATAAAAACTGGTCCAACAGACTTTAGCGATTGTTTTCGAGGCGATGAAGGCTATGCTCCGATCAATCAGTATCATACACATATGTATGGTGATCATCAAACATTTTTTGATGCAGTTCACAAGATTATTAAAACTGCTCCTATCAAAGGAGAAGGTTATCACAAAAA
>MDTC01105255.1_pt1 | contig 25931 bp, 22 predicted proteins | sample 811181 | NCBI WGS metagenome assembly MDTC01 (sample SAMN05326644, study PRJNA326480) | marine metagenome | isolation source: seawater | place: Pacific Ocean: North | collected 2011
AATAATACTGGGGACTCCTGATGGATGGAGCACAAGGCTGTCGTAAACTAGCGCAGTACCAGACCCCACGAGGAGAACATGCCCCGAAAGCCCCATCCCTATCGAGAAACCAAAACCCGGCGCAAAGAGCTGATGGCCCAGATGGAGCCCAATAGCATTGCCCTGATTCCGGCGGCACCGCCCCGCTTTCGTAATGCCGATGCGGAGTACCTGTATCGACAGAACAGCGATTTCTACTATCTGACCAGATTGGATGAACCGCGGGCACTGCTGGCATTAATTCCAGGCCGCAGACACGGTGAGTCAGTGTTGTTCTGTCAAGAAAAAGACAAGCTTAAAGAATTATGGGACGGTATAATGCTTGGTCAGGACGCCGCTCTGACAGAACTTGGCGCCGATGACGCTTATCCCATCTCAGATATCGACGACATTCTGCCTGGCCTGATCGAGGGCCGTGATCGCGTGTACTACGCCATGGGAAAGGATGACCAGTTTGATGACACGGTAATGGACTGGGTCAAGACTATCCGCAGCAAGGCCAAGATGGGTGCCCATCCTCCTGGTGAGTTCCTGGTTCTGGATCATATTCTCCATGAGCTGCGCCTGATCAAGAGCAGTGCGGAGATTAAATTGATGGAGCAGGCCGCGAAAATTTCAGCCGAGGGTCATCGTCGCGCCATGGCTTACTGCAAACCGGGTATTCATGAATACGAGCTTGAAGCTGAACTGCTTTACGCGTTTACCCGCAATGGCAGCCGTGCCCCGGCCTACAATTCTATCGTGGCATCGGGCGACAATGCCTGCATCTTGCACTACAACACTAACAATGCAGAAGTTAAAGAGGGCGACCTGGTGCTTATCGATGCAGGGTGCGAGTACGAGCACTATGCTTCTGATATCACGCGCACGTTTCCTGCTACCGGAAAGTTTACGCCGGAGCAGAAAGCAATCTATGAAATTGTGCTCAAGGCTCAGGAGGCTGCCATAGAAGCGGTGCAGCCAGGTGCGCAATGGGATGCTCCCCACAATGCATCGGTCAAGGTTATTACCCAGGGACTGGTGAAACTCGGTCTCCTCAAAGGTCGACCGGCACAGCTCATCAAAAGTGAAGCCTACAAGGATTTCTACATGCACCGGGTCGGTCACTGGATCGGCATGGATGTGCATGATGTGGGTGACTACAAGATTGATGATACCTGGCGGGAGCTGGAACCTGGCATGGTGACCACCATCGAGCCCGGCATCTACATTGCACCAGATAACAACAAGGTTGCGAAGAAATGGCGTGGGATTGGCGTGCGCATCGAAGACGATGTGTTGGTGACCAAGACTGGCTATCGCATCCTCAGCAAGGGTATTCCAAAGACGGTCAAAGAAATCGAGACTTTCATGGCAGAGTCCGCAGCCTAGACATGCACATCGAGTCACCACAGCCCCAGTATGATGTAGTTGTCGTCGGTGGCGGCATGGTGGGTGCCAGCTTTGCGCTGGATCTGGCAAGGCGCTGTGATAATGCTGATTTGAAAATCCTTATCGTGGAAGCCATCGCCAGTGGCGACCTTGATAAACAGCCGAGTTTTGATAGCCGCTCCACGGCTTTGTCCTTTGGCAGTAAAACAATTTATGAAGGCATGGGTTTATGGTCTGCGCTAGCAGAGACCGTCACGCCTATTCTGCAAATTCAGGTGAGTGATCGCGGCCGCTTTGGCTCTACTCAGCTGACTCACGCAGAGCAGAGCGTTGCTGCGCTCGGCTATGTGGTGGAAAACCGGGAACTAGGCCGCGTCTTAAACCAATCGCTCGCCGCTTCTGCAGTGATAGAACACTCAGCACCAGCGACCATCACCGGGTTAGTACCGCGGGCGTCAGGTATGCAGCTGACTGTATTAAACGGCGATTATGAAACTGAAGTGAATGGCTCACTGGTGGTGTTGGCTGATGGCGGGCGCTCTCCTATTTGCAAAAATCTGGGGATTAGTCACAAGGAACAAGACTACGGCCAACATGCCATCATCAGTAATATCGCGTTCGAGCTTCCCCATCAAGGAACGGCTTTTGAACGTTTCACAGACGCAGGGCCACTGGCGGTGTTGCCGCTGGCAAGTTTCGAAGGACTGAATCGTGGCGCTCTGGTTTGGACAGTGGCTACTGAGCGTAGTGCCGATCTGGTGGGCCTTGACGACAGGCGCTTTCTCTCGGGTCTCTCTAACTACTTCGGTAGTCGCCTGGGTGAGCTTACCCACGTGGGTAAACGCTTCGCCTATCCCCTGGTGCTGACCCAGGCGCAGGAACAGGTCAGGCCCGGCCTCGTCTTGTTAGGCAATGTCGCCCACACTCTACACCCAGTAGCAGGGCAAGGGCTTAACCTGGCACTGCGGGATTCCGCAGCGCTGGCGCAACACCTGGAATCAGCCTGGCGACAACAGCGTGGCTTCGGAGATATGGCGGTGTTGCAGCCTTACCTGGATTCACAGGATGCAGATCAACAGCAATCCATCCTGTTTACCGATCAGATGGTGAAGATGTTCTCCAACAATGAACTGATGAAGTCTTCCCTGCGCAAGCTGGGATTGGTGGGGCTGGAACTCCTGCCTTCGCTGCGCAACCAGTTTGCCAGATCGGCCATGGGTATTAAGCCTTGATTGCCTGGTTTCTGCTAGTTGTCCGAAATCAAGCCACGGATGTTCTCAATACGCGACCGGTTTGCGCCAAGGTCGCTATAGCCTAGACGGGAAGCCGAGCGCACATGGGTGACGCCTTCGGATGGGTCTTCCAGAAATTCCACATCGTCGACATATCGCATGATGCGTGAAGTGAATTCGGCGTACAGGTACCCGTCTGAGGATTCGACGATGTTGGCTTCATCCAGGCCTACCAGCACCTGTTCCACCTGACGCAGGTTTGCTCTGATGGGCTGAATGCCATGTTCCTCATCACCCTCGAAGCTGGAGACGCAATTTGGTGAATCGGGGCAGGCAGCGAGGCGCCCGTCTTGCACGCCTATATTTTGCGGTGGCTCGCCAGCGCAAGCCGTCAGAAATGGAATGAGAGTGAGTAGAGGTTTTTTCATGATCTGATGGTGCCCCGGTATGCCTTAAATTTCATGGAGAATGCGGGTTTTACGTCGATTTTGTCGCAGCGATTACTCGACCACTGTCATGCCTAGCCACTCGGCGATGAGTGCAGGCTTGTCTTCGCCCTCGATCTCAACTGTTACGGCGTGCTTTAACAGCCACTGATTGAGATTCTTTTCCTCGGCGCTCATGAGCTGGAAGCGGCCGCGGACCCGGCTGTTAACCTTCACCGGATTGATAAAGCGCAGCTTGTCGAAGCCATAGTTGATACCCATAACTGCGTTATCTAGCTTGGTGCTGCCTTCGTAGCCCATCTCCACCATCAGCGACATAGTAAGAAACCCATGGGCGATCGTGGTGCCGAAAGGCGTCTTCGCCGCTCGCTCTGGATCGACATGAATATACTGGTGGTCGCCAGTGGCTTCAGCAAACTGGTTGATGCGTTCCTGGTCTACCAGCATCCATTCGGAAACGCCAACTTCTTTGCCAATGTAGTCATTGAGCTGTTCTGTATGCAGAGTAAGTGCCATGAGAGTTCCCCCGAAGCCAGTGTTTTGAGTCGCGCAGCAGTCTATCAGCAATCCGGGGTAAATCCCATGCCGCTCGGTGCGTCCCCAGCTGGGTCCATGTTCGTGTGGCAAAGCTGCGGCCAGGAGGTGGTCATGCATGAAAGTCCTCTATTGTAAATCCTGATTTGAAACCCATAGCTCGAAACCCCTTACTCTAAACCCTATAATGGCGACCATGACTGAGACTGAAACGTTTGATGTAGTGATTGCCGGTGGCGGCATGGTAGGGACCACCCTAGCGCGCCTGCTTAGCGATCTAGGCAGCAAGGGTGATCCACTGCGGGTAGCGCTGCTTGACCGAGCTGCTTTTGACAAGCTACGTGTTCCTTTTGTCTCGCAGCCCGAGTCTTTCGACCCCCGGGTTAGCGCCCTTACCCTGACCTCCAAGGCGCTTTTTCAGCAACTCGGCGTCTGGCAACACATTGAAGCGATGCGCCAGTGTCCCTATACGGATATGGACGTGTGGGATGCCGAGGGCACCGGCTCCATCCATTTCTCAGCAGCCGAGGTTCAACAAGCGTCGCTTGGCTCCATTGTTGAAAATTCAATAGTGACGGCTGCGCTCTATGAAGACCTCGATGCAAAAGGAAACCTGCGCACTATTTCGCCTTTCAATGTCAGTGCGATCGACAGGAATGAAGTGGGAGAGTATTTACTGCGCGCAGACGATGGCAAGGTGCTCGCTACCCGACTGTTGGTTGCAGCCGATGGCGCCAATTCAAAAGTCCGTGAGCTTGCCGGGTTTCATACCAGGGAATGGGATTACGGACATGCCGCAATTGTCACCGCAGTCCGCACTGAACACCCGCACCAGCATACCGCCTGGCAGCGGTTTATCGACACCGGTCCTTTGGCTTTTCTGCCGCTGGACTCTGGCGAGGATCAGAACCGCTGTTCAATTGTCTGGTCTGTCGTCACTGCGCGCGCCGAGGAGTTGATGGTGCTGCCAGATGAGGAGTTTATGGTGGAACTCGGCAATGCTTTCGAATACCGCCTGGGCAAAATAGAGAGTATGGAGAAACGCTTTCAGGTGCCTTTGCGACAGCGCCATGCGACCGAGTATTTCCAGGATGGTATTGTGCTGGTGGGAGATGCGGCGCATACGATCCACCCTCTTGCGGGCCAGGGTGTCAATCTGGGCTTGCTTGATGCAAAGGCCCTGAGCGAGGAACTAGAGGCAGGTTTGAAGACAGGCAGGAAAGCTAACGACAAACGTATTCTGGAGCGTTACCAACGCCAGCGTAAGCCACACAACTTACGCATGATGTGGGTCATGGAGGGTTTCAAGCATTTGTTTGCAGAGCAGGCGCCGCCTGCGGTGTGGATGCGAAACTTTGGGCTGAGCGCAGTGAATGATGTCGCGCCGGCGAAGAATCTGATTATACGCCACGCCATTGGTATGCCCTGACTCAGCTGGACCACGTTACCTAATCTCGATCTTCTTTCCAGGTTTCGATTTCTTTTACGCCCCGTGGTGACAAGGCATAGATTCCGCGCTCGATTCGATCAAACCAGCCGTAGACATCACGATAGAGAATAGCCCGCGATTTTGGTTCATCCAGTTCAGTTGCGATGGCCGCTGCCTTGCTTGGACCATTGCGCTCAAGCAGTCTGGCGATGCGTATGGCACGTTGCCGATATGCAGTCATTAATCCAATGCGGGAATGGGAACCACCCTGATTGGGGTCGCCCATGCGCTGAGCAAACTCACCCAGCAGTCGTTCCTTGCGCAACGAAGATTTTCTTGGCTGATAAGGTGCAGGGTCAAGCACGGCATCTACAAGCTGACTCTGACTTACGGTAATCAGTCCCAAGCCTAGCCTGCGCAGTAGCTTAAGCATATGCTTCCGTTTCGTCTTCAGGAGTGGCGCCGATTTCGGAACGCCAATATAAACCTTATCGGTGAGGGAAAGACGTGCAGCCGCCTGCAGAATAAGATTGAGATTCAGGATCAGTTTGAGCTCGACAACGACAGGAGACTCAGTGCCGCGAACCGCGACAATATCGCAATCTCTCACTTCACCTTTGACCTCGTAATCCTGCTGTTCCAAAAAGCCTTTGAAAGGAAGGTAAAGGTCAGCTTCTTTCAAATGACTGCTTCAGTCCTAATGATGGCTGTCGTTACGGTGCCTGCTCAGGATTGCATTCACTGTCATCTGAACTTGCTCACGCAATAACTCTTCGACTTCTTCGTTTTCGTGCAGGCCACAGACAGAAGGCCATTCCTGGTAAGTTATTGCCGCGGGAATGGAGCCCGAGTTGCGCAACATGACGATGCCGTGCAGCTGCGACCAAACCAGCAGTGTGGTGCTGACCACGTCTTCCTCTTTGCATGGCACCTGGTATTTTTCAAAGATGCCATAAACGGCCTTGCGCGCCTTAACCAGGCAGTAGCATGAAACCTTCACAAATTCTGGGGTAGACCACTCCAGTGGTAGAGTAGAGCTAAAGATAAAATGAAACTGCGAGGGGAATTCGCGTGAGAAGTAAAAGTAGGCATAGCACATATCTAACAGAGTCTGCTCTGGGTCATCTGATTCAGGATACTGCGAATCAAAAAAGCGATTGATGTCCTCATAAAGGCGAATCTTGATCGCCATCATCAGCGCATCTTTATCGGCGAAATGGTTATAAACCGCTGAGGGAGTAACACCAACTTCCTTGGCAAGGCGCCGTAGACTCATCGCTTCTAATCCATTAGTGTCGATCAGCTTCATGGCTGCGTTGATCAACGCGTTTTTAACATCGCCATGGTGATAGGGTTGAGAAGGTTTCAGGTCAACAGGAAACATCGTTCAATCTCTTGTTAGATTTGAAAATGATACCGCAGCTGTAGCTGGATCACGTCGTTGTTTTCAAAAGGTAAAAATGGGTAATCAGATTCTGTTTGATAGTCCACTCAAAGCAAACCAAAATCAATAGTGTCTGACCAATTGTATTCGGCAGATACCCTGATTACGTGACCGGTGCTACTTACCAATTCATTCCATACTGCAAGAATTTGCAGCCGCTGATTTAGAGGGGTCCAAAGGCGCTGACACCAGCACCTATTTGGTCTTCTGCCAGCAGCATGCTGGACGTGTGCGCTCGGGTATGAACAAGGTCCAGCTCCAAAGAGTATAAGTACTGCGCGAGTTATACCTTGATTGCTGAAGAGTTCGGGTTGTATTTGACCCAGGCAGCGACGCGGGTGTGACGATAGTCTTCTGTTATCAGTGTGCCAAGTGCCAGCTCTTCCCCCGCGAGAATTTCCTTGACCCGCGCAATTTCAGTCGGTTCCGAAGCCAGGCTATAGATGTCGTCGATTAAGTAGTCCGTGTTAAGCGCATCCGGATTTCCACTTATGAACTGATAGTTATAGAGAGATAGCATCTGGTTGACATTGGGATGGAAATCAAAGAAGTCTGAAATCGCGGCCAAGGCGGCTAAGGTTTCTGTCGTGAAAATATCCTGTTTGCTTGCCCCGGCCTCGATACCAACCAGCAAATATTCATTGTCTCCAAAATTTTCGTACAGGCTGTCGTAGTCAATCAGGGCAGGGTTATCAGCCAGGAAATAGCGCTGGGTGCTGTTGTCGAAAGTGATGGTGCCGCTAGAGAGTATAATGAGGGGAGGCAGCAGCGCCGCTGCGAGGATTGCGGCTCGACGGGCTACGACAAATTCTGCCCACGCGTGAATGAAATCCGCCATGCGTAGCTTCCTCTCTTCCCAGGACGGCTTGTTTCCATATTTTTCTGGTTATCATGAAAGCCAGCAGGGGCCGCGTCATCTGGCACGCCGCGAACTTCGTGGCGGCTAGTGTAATACCTCAGACAAGGGCAGATAAAGCCGGGCCTCAGGACTGAATTCTGCAATTTTAAAAAGCGAAAACTCTTTGTATTAGAATTTCTTATGAAGATATCTTAAAGTCAGTCGATACAACTCTTGTGCAAGGTTCCACCCCCATAACTAGGGAATAATTTAGCATTAAGGAGCTGTTTAAGGACATGATTAAGGACAATACCAAGACCGGAAACTTCCCGTTTGATCTGGATCTCAGCAACTTGGATACCGGGAGCATCACTAATATATTGAATGACATTGAGCAGCATCTGCCCCTGATGGAGAGTGAAGGAGACTTGAGCCAGCTGCTTAAAGTCAAAGCATTTTTCGAGGACGAACTTAAAGTCTTGCATCGATTGCACTAACCCCCCCTAACTACTTCCTATTCAGCAGGCTTGTTTGCGACCGTATTCAGCCTACTTACTGTTGAATTGGTTTGGTTAGACCGTTGTGGAAGTTTACGCCGCCGTATCTAGGCTTCGCCGTTGTGGCGGGCTGATCTTAATTAAAGTTAGGAATAACGTCATGAAAAAACTCCTGACTCTAGTTGTCACCAGCTTAATGGCATCAGTGGCCGTCGCGCAGCTCGATACGGCCGCATTAGCCTCAGCCATTGACAACCCTAGCCGGCCTGCGGAAGACAAGGAAAGAGATGCCAATCTTAAGGCGCCAGAAGTGCTTTCTTTCCTGGGCCTTGAAGCCGGCATGACGGCAATGGTCCTAATTGCCATCGACGGTTGGTAAACGGAAGTCCTCTCTTACGCCGTGGGAGTTAGTGGTAAAGTGATCATGCAAAACAATCCGGACCGCTTCGTTGATAACAATATGGAGATTATCAATGATCGCCTGAGTCGCCGTAGCAATATTGGACATCATCTCGGCCCGGACTCAGACGTGGCTGTTGGCAGTGTTGATTTCGCCCTGACGGCGCTCAACTTCCACGATGTTCATAATCCCATCCTGCCACAGCCCAAGGTTTTCTTTGCCAGATCGCAACAGGTCTCAAGCCGGGTGGCACCCTGGGTTTCATCGACCATGCGGGTAATCATGGTGCCGACAATGCCACTTTGCATCGCATTACCTTTGAGGACGCGGTGTCCGCCATTGTTAATTCCGGACAGTTTGCGCTGGTAGGCAGCCCCGATATCCTGGATAACCCAGCGAATGACCATAGTGTTGGTCCATTCGACCCCAGCCTCGGCCGAAATACGGATCGATTCTTCCTGAAGTTCGTCAAGCTTTAGCGCAAACACTGCAGAGAGGTTTGTCGATAGGCCCGTACGTTTGGGTCTCTGAGCTTTTTGCGGAGACTCTAACGCGGAGTCTTATAGACCCAGACCCTGAGACCTACACCGTAATGTGCCCTTTTACATATAGCCTGCATGCCAGGCAACAGGGCTGTGCTAGAATCTACCCCCGTTGATTTCGCGTATTCCTCTTTCCAATTTAACGATATTAACTTCCGAGTAAGTCTTGGCCAACAGCGATTCAGCCAGCAAACCTACCGAGACTGCCAGCAGCGCTGAATCGGGTACAGTGCGAAAATTCCTGTCTGTTTTCCAGTACAGCCGAGTCGCTATGAAAATCGTTTGGGGTACCAGTGCAACACTGACCTTGGTCATGGCTGCAACTACCGTGGTTTCTGGTGTCTTACCGGCCGCTATCGCATCTGTTGGCGGCTTGTTTGTTGATGCGGTCGCTAGCGCTATTCAGAACACAGGCGATGCGGCAGAAGCCGTTCGTAGTGAGGTGTTATTTTATGTCTTGGTTGAGGCCGGGCTGGTGGTGATCATGACCGGTGCTCAGAAACTCAACACGGTGTGCCAGTCTATTCTGCGTGTCCTGCTGGGTAATAAAATAAACGTCATGATCCTGGAAAAAGCTCTGACCCTTGAGCTTGCTCATTTTGAGGATGCGGAATACTACGACAAACTCGTTCGCGCGCGTCGGGAAGCCTCCAGCAGGCCCCTAAGTCTGGTCATCAAAACCTTCGACCTGGCGCGTGACCTAGTGGCACTGCTCACTATCGGCATTTGGCTATTTCAGTTTTCACCGCTCGCGGTACTGCTGCTGGGCTTGGCCGGCATCCCAGCCTTCCTTGCTGAAGCTAAGTTTTCAGGCGAGGCTTTTCGCATTCATCGCCGCCGTTCCGCCGAGCGCCGCGTGCAGATTTATCTGGAAATGGTGATGACCCGCGAGGACGGCGTTAAAGAAGTGAAGCTGCTGCAGCTTGGCAAACTGTTCCTGCAGCGCTACGTGGGTATTTTCCGCAAAATCTATAAAGAGGATCGTAAACTCGTCCTGCGCCGGGGCTTCTGGGGTTATGTGCTGGGCTTGCTGGCCAGCGCGGCCTTCTATTTTGCCTACGGCTGGGTCGGCTTCGCGGCAATAGCGGGTGCGATCACCATTGGCAAGATGACAATGTATATCGCCCAGTTTCACCTAGGCCAGAATGCTGTCACCAATAGCCTGACTGCGGTGAACGGCATGTACGAAGATAACCTCTACCTGTCCAATCTCACCGAGTATTTGAATCACAAGGTACCGGAGACCACCGGTAACAAGACTGCTGGACCTGACCCTAGTGATGGCATCCGTATCGAAAACGTTAGCTTCTTTTATCCGGGTAGCGATATACCCGCTCTCAACGAGGTCAATCTGCATATAAGACCCGGTGAAAGTCTTGCAATAGTCGGAGAAAATGGCAGCGGCAAGACGACCCTGATAAAACTGCTCACCCGGCTCTATCAACCGTCAGAGGGTAAAATCTATTTGGAGGGGCTCGACCTTAAAGAGTGGGACATCGATACCTTGCGCAAGAAGATTGGCGTGATCTTTCAGGATTTTGCCCGCTATCAGCTTTTGGTTGGCGAGAACATAGGCATTGGTGATGTTGACGAACTGGAACAGGATGAGCTTATTGAAAAAGCCGCCGAGAAGGGCATGGCTGACGAATTCGTCAAGGATCTGCCCCAGGGTTACAAGACGCAGCTTGGCACTTGGTTTAGAGACGGCAAGGAGCTGAGTGGTGGCCAGTGGCAAAAGATCGCTTTGTCTCGTGCCTTTATGCGCAGCAAAGCAGATATTCTCATAATGGACGAACCTACCGCTGCTATTGATGCGCGTGCCGAAGCTGAGATTTTTTCTCACTTTCGCGATCTTACTGCTAACAAGATTTCAATCATCATCTCCCATCGCTTCTCCACTGTGCGCATGGCAGACCATATCATCGTACTTGAGAAGGCTGAGATCCTTGAGCAAGGCAGCCACGAGGGTTTACTGGCAAGTGGCGGTCAGTATGCCACCCTTTTCAATCTGCAGGCGCAGGGTTACCAATAAGCGCCGGGTGCCTAGGCACACCGGAGCAATAAAAAAATGGACACACCGCTGCTTTATTTTATCGTGGGCCTTCTTGCCTGTATGCTGGGTACAATCCCATTAGGGCCGATTAATCTCACTGTAGTAAAAACCATGGTCGATCATAGCGCCCAATGGGGCACTGAAATCGCGATTGTCGCCTCCCAGATCGAAATCCTCGAAGCCCTTATCGCGATTTGGTTTGGTATGGTTATCAGTAGGTTTTTGGAATCGAATCTTGCGATTTAGCAGGGCGTAGGACTCCTGTTTGTCATCTTGGCGGTTGTGGTTGCGACCAGTAAATCGAGACCGGCAATGGCGGATAAACCGCCTGGAACAAAACCATTTTGTAAAAAGCGCTTACTCATATCAGCCTTGAATCAGCAGGCAGTACGGTTCTGGATTTTCGCTCTTGCGGCAATATCCGAGTACTTTGAATTCGAATATATCGACATAACGCTTGCTGCTTTTCTGGCCGGCCTGTTCCTGGGAAAATGACTGCGTTTATGGATTCGTGCGAGCCAGCGCTTACCTGAAGACACACCTGTAGGGGAGCAGCGCTCTAGTAAACAAGGTGCTGGCAAGCGTGCTTCTGTTCATCAGCGTGACCCAGATCTGGAATGCATTGGCGCAGTAGTCGATTGCCCACCATGTACTTCGCCAGTCAACTCCGCTACATTAGAAATTCATTCACAGCTTTGAGCTTCGGGCGGAATCAGGAAATGGAAAAGGACTCGCAGTCTGACAAACACCCTGAGCCAGATGTGATTACCCCCCGAATACTGCCCCACCAGGCCGCCGCAGGCCGCGAGCTGAGTCGAGCAAGAACCCGTTTGTTGGTGTGTTTATGGACTCTGCCTGTCTACATGACTGCGATATGGATACTGCTGAATAATCGTCGTGAAATCGATGCAATCATGTTTATCTACATGGGTATGTGGGCAGGTTTTGCTATTGATATGGCGCGACGTCGCTGTCCAATCTGCAAGCAACAGTTTTACGTCAAAAATATCTTGATGAGTCTGCGGGCGCGCCGCTGCGTGCACTGTGGCTTTGATTCACGCAGCTTGGCATTGCCCGCTTCGGAAGATCAGATCACGCTTTAGTTGTGAGCAGTTTCCAGAGCTCCACTACCCGGGGCGGTTGCCCCATTCGCAACACGCCCTGCTTAAACACCTTACCCGACAGCCATAACATCAGCAGAATGCTGGCAATAAGCAGTATGGTGGTGCCGACTACGTCGAAAAGGGGCGGGTTTGCTGCTGCACGATTCATCATCAGATAGGGAGTGAAAAGGGGGAACCAGGACATCGTTCTGACAATCGTATTATTCGGATCCATTACCACGAAGGCCATCATGGCAATCGGAATTATTTGAATTACAATCATGGGCGTCATGAGTGCCTGCGCTTCTTTCAGTGTGTTGCAGAGGCTACCTATAGCCAGAAACACGCCAGAGTATAGTGCGTAGCCGGCAAAGTAATAGAACACGAACCAGGGGATCAGATCTGAACCCAGGATCACTTCCAGTACCTGGTTAAGCAGTTCGGTTTGGGCAGTGCTGTACAGCGAGATAAAGACAGAGAAGGACAGCAACCAGATTCCTATGGTGGTCAGACCTGCCATGCCGATGCCTACCAACTTACCCATCATCAACTCGTCGGCAGTTACCGACGCCAGCAAGACTTCGATGATGCGATTGGATTTTTCCTCAATGGTGTTACTGAGCAAGTACTGCACATTTTGCATCAAGGAAATAAACATCAGGTAAACAAAGCCAATGGGTGCGAACTGACGGAAGGTGTCGGCGACGCTCACCATCTCTTCACCTGCAGCGGCGCTCGGGTCGAGTTGGCTCATTGGCATGCGCGTGCGCTGGACGTTTCGTAGCAGCTCGGTGTTGACTCCAAGGTTTGCATATTCGGATTCCCTAATCTCGGCATTGATACTGCGAATAATGGCATCGGGCAGGCGTGAGTCAGTCAGGTTTCGTGCCCAATATTGCACGCCGCGGTTGGTCCCTTGCGCGGTGGGCATCGCGCCTGGTCGTGCAATATCGCCGTCGATATTTTCCGGAATCAGGATCAGCGCAAACAGGCTGCCCGACTCGCTGCCCGAGCTGATTTCCCGTTCGCCGATGAGATACGGGCGTAGGGCGGTTACTATCTCTTCAGGCGTAGCCGCAGCACTGATGCCTGCGGGCAGATCGGCGGCAATAAATTGCGGCCCGGGTTTTTCAAACGCCTTAATATCATTCCGCAGATAGGGGCTAGCCATTGCCACGGCATAATCGAGACCGCCATTTTCCAGCCACTGTTCCAGTGCGGCGACCCCGTCTGCATCGAAATCATCAACTAGCTTGTCTGCGGCGTTGCTGGCGTTGGCGGCAGTGAGCCCGAGGTCGGTCTCTTCGCGATTCTCCATCAGGTAATTCACAAATTCTTGCAGGATATGGCGTTGATGCTCCCGTTCAATAGCGACGGCTACGGCGTCTTCATACTGCCCTGACTGATCGATGAGAATAAAGTAGCGGCTTGGGGTGGCGTTGGACAGCGCACTCTGTAGAAAGTACATGCCAATGAAAATCAACGGAATAATCAGAATGGTGATCCAGAATCCCTTGGTGCGGACGTTCTCCATATACTCACGCCAGGCAATCAGACGAATCATTTTCATCGCGCGCTGTGCTCCCTGGCTTTGTCCCCAACCAGATGCACAAATACGTCGTGCAGGCTCGGTTCACTGAACTCAAATCGATTCAGGCTGATATCGGCCTCGAAGCAGTGGCGCAAAACGTCCTGCGGATTCACGTCTTCTCCAATCTCAACCAGCCATTCTGTTGCGGCATCCTGCGCTGAATTTTGCTCAGCCGGCTTTACCGAGATCACGCCATCAAGTTGCTCGATGGTTTGAATGTCTTCAGAAGTTTCCAATACGACGCGTCGTGGGATACTGCCCTTGGCTTCTGTAAGAGTGCCATCGAAGATTTTTTTACCGCCGGAAATCAAGAGGATTTGGTCACAAAGACGTTCGGCATGCTCCATGACATGGGTGGAGAAAATTATCGTCTGGCCGTTATCGGCCATGTCTTTTATCAATTCTTCCAACACAATTTGGTTGACCGGGTCCAGGCCTGAGAACGGCTCGTCCAGAATCACTAGTTCGGGCTCGTGGGCTACGGCAGCCAGAACCTGAACCTTCTGCCCCATTCCCTTTGACAGTGATTCTACCTTGGCCTCCCCAAAATCTTTAAGGCCATACTTTTCCAGCAACTCCCAGGCCCTGGTTTTTGCTGTCTGTTTATCAATGCCTTTGAGCATGGCGAAATACTGTATAACGGCCCATACCCTCATTTTCTTGTAGAGACCTTTTTCTTCTGGCAAGTAACCGATGCGGTTGCGCGCTTTCAGAGCGGAGTCAGTACTGAGGACAGAAATCGAACCACTGCTGGGTTTGATGATCTCCAGAATCATGCGGATGGTTGTGGTTTTGCCGGCACCATTGGGGCCGAGAAAACCATAGATCGAACCTCGTGGGATGCTGAGACTCACATCGTCGACTGCTCTGAACTGGCCAAAGTTTTTGACTATGTGCGTAAGGCTGAGGACCGGCTCATTCATTACGGCAAAATTTGGGGCTTGTTGATGAGGCACAACTACAGTATCGCAGAATTCTGAAACTTCAGATACTGACAAATTTTATTGCTAAGAAACTAATGGAAACGCGACCAACTGTCAGCGTTGACTGGCGCGCGAACATGGTTTTAGGTGAGAAAACAAGCTCTAGCCAAGGAAAGCGTCAATTTTTTCTGCTGCCTTGCGACCTTCATCGATGGCTCGCACCACTAATGACTGGCCACTGCGGCAGTCACCCGCGGCAAAAACCTTGGGATGAGAGGTCTGAAAGTCTTCGTATTCCGCCTTGTAGTTGGAACGCTGGTCAAGCTCGAGACCAAAGCCTTCACTGACGTAGTGCTCCGGGCCAAGAAAGCCCATCGACAGCAGTATCAGGTCGGCTTCCCAAAATTGAGTAGTGCCAGGTATCTCTTGAAAGTTCTTGTCCACTTCAACGGTATTAATACCAAGCAGGCTGCTATCATCATCACGGACAAACTCCTTGCCGGAGATTGAGTAAACTCGGGGGTCATTTCCAAATTTTGCAGCCGCCTCTTCATGGCCGTAATCAACACGGAATATCAACGGCCAGGTTGGCCACGGATTGTTATCAGAGCGATCGACCGGTGGCCTTGGCATGATTTCGAAATTGACCAGTGATTTGCAGCCATGACGCAGTGATGTACCAATGCAATCGGTGCCGGTATCACCACCGCCGATCACTATCACGTGTTTGTCTTTGGCACTAATATAGTTGCCGTCTTCCAATTCGGAATCTAACAGGCTCTTAGTGTTTTGTAGTAGAAACTCCATGGCGAAATGCACGCCCTTGCCTTCACGGTGATCGATCTTGAGATCGCGTGGTGTTGTGGCGCCGGTCGCTAACAGGACCGCATCATTGTCAGCAAGCAGTTGGTCCATGCTGACAGCGTTGTCGCCGGAACCACCCACGTCTGCATTGGCGACGAATTCTATGCCTTCTTCTCGCAGCAGATTAACGCGCCGATCGACTACATCTTTCTCCAGCTTCATATTTGGTATGCCGTACATCAGCAGGCCGCCGATGCGATCGTCACGTTCATATACCGTGACTGTGTGACCCGCATGATTGAGTTGGGCCGCTGCCGCCAGACCTGCGGGGCCGGAACCGATAACAGCCACTTTCTTATCGCTGCGTACAGAGGGAGGGTTGGGCACAACCCAACCTTCTTCGAATCCGCGATCGGCAATGGCGCACTCTATGTTCTTGATGGTGACAGGCGGTTCGTGAATGCCCAAAACGCAAGCTCCCTCGCAGGGAGCCGGACAAACTCTGCCGGTGAATTCAGGGAAGTTGTTGGTTTTATGCAGTCGGTCGAGCGCTTCTTTCCAGCGGTTGTTGTAAACCAGGTCGTTCCATTCAGGAATCAGGTTATAAACCGGGCAGCCTTCTGCTGACTGACAGAAAGGCACGCCACAGTCCATGCATCGAGCACCCTGCGTAGCAAGATGTTCATCAAGGTGGTCGGTATAAATTTCCTTGTAGTCGACCAGGCGCTCCATCGCATTGCGATAGGGTTCCGTTTCCCGGTCGAACTCTTTAAATCCTGTTGGCTTACCCATTAATTCCTCTATTCCATAAACCAGAGGTTTTGGCCACTAAACCCAAATTCTTTCAATCAAGCTGCGGTTGCGGCAGCGCGTTCTGCGAGCACCCGCTTGTAGTCGGTTGGCATGACTTTGACAAACTTGCCGATGCTTTCTTCCCAATGCTCGAGGATGCTTTTGGCGACTGGAGAATCGGTATAGTCCGCGTGCTTTTGAATCAGTTGTTTTAGCTCCAGTATGTCTGCTGCAGCAGAAACCTGTTCCAATTCGAATGTTTCAGTATTACACGACTTCTTAAATTCGCCAGCTTCATTCCAGACATAGGCAACGCCGCCACTCATGCCGGCACCAAAATTGCGCCCGGTCTTACCCAGCACAACAACCCGACCGCCTGTCATATATTCGCAACCGTGATCGCCGATGCCTTCCACCACGGCACTGGCCCCGGAGTTACGCACGGCGAACCGCTCAGCGGCAATACCGCGGATGTAGGCTTCGCCGCCAGTGGCACCATATAAAATTACGTTGCCTGCGATGATATTTTCTTCGGCTTTGAAGGAGCATTGTTTCGGCGGGTAAAGAATTATCTTGCCACCTGACAAGCCCTTGCCCAGATAGTCGTTGGCGTCGCCTTCTACGGCAATAGTGATACCCCTGGCTAGCCATGCGCCCAGGCTCTGCCCGGCAGAGCCATTCAATTTAATATTAATCGTATCCTCAGGCAGCATATCGGCACCGTAGCGTTTGCAGACTTCGTTGGACAACATGGTGCCGACAACCCGATTAATATTGATGATCTCGTGCTCAATGTGAACAGTTTCGCCACTTTCCAGTGCTGGCTGCGCCAGTCGAATCAATTCATTATCCAGTGCCTTCTCTAGGCCATGGTCCTGCTCCTGGGTGCGATAAAACTCGGTGTTTTCGAAAATTACCTGGGCAGGTTCAAGAATTCTGCTGAGATCCAGCCCATTCGCCTTCCAGTGGTCCACTGCTTTATCTGTATCCAGCAGGTCGACGCGACCGATCATTTTATTTACGGTTCGCATGCCGAGCTCTGCCATTATGCTGCGCATTTCTTCTGCCACCATGAACATGTAGTTCACCACATGCTCAGGTTTGCCTTTGAATTTTTTGCGCAATTCTGGATCCTGAGTGGCAATGCCAACAGGGCAGGTGTTGAGATGACACTTACGCATCATGATGCAGCCAAGAGTGATCAGCGGTGCGGTGGAAAAGCCGTACTCTTCCGCACCCAGTAAGGTGGCGATTGCAATATCCCGCCCGGTCTTTAGCTGACCATCGGTCTGTAGGGTCACGCGGGAGCGCAAATTATTCATCACCAGGGTCTGGTGGGTCTCGGCCACGCCGAGTTCCCAGGGTAGACCCGCGTGTTTGATTGAAGTCAATGGCGATGCCCCGGTGCCACCGTCGTGTCCGGCGATGACCAGATGATCGGTCTTGGCTTTGGTAACCCCCGCGGCAATGGTGCCGACACCGATTTCCGACACCAGCTTGACGCTGATGCGCGCTGCACGATTGGCGTTCTTGAGATCGTGAATCAGCTGTGCGATGTCCTCAATGGAGTAAATGTCGTGATGCGGTGGCGGGCTGATTAGTCCCACGCCTGGCGTAGAGTGACGAATGCGGGCAATCTGCTCGTCCACTTTGCCGCCGGGAAGCTCTCCGCCTTCGCCAGGCTTCGCGCCCTGTGCAATCTTGATCTGCAGCTCGTCGGCATTGGTGAGATACCACGCGGTCACGCCAAAGCGACCCGAAGCAACTTGCTTAATCGCGGAGCGCTTGGAATCACCGTTTGCCATGGGCAGGAAACGCGCCGGATCTTCGCCGCCTTCGCCGGTGTTGGACTTACCGCCAAGACGGTTCATGGCCACGGCCAGAGACTCGTGGCTTTCCTGGGAGATCGAACCGAAACTCATGGCGCCAGTAGCGAAGCGCTTGACGATTTCACTGGCTGGTTCAACTTCCTCGATCGGAATGGAAGAATTCGCATCGGTGCGGAACTTCAATAGGCCACGCAAAGTGCACTGCCGGGTTGCTTCTTCATTCACATGGCGAGCAAATTCGGCGTAGGCCTCGCGGCTGTTGTTGCGTGAAGCAAGCTGCAGGTTAAAGATCGTATTGGGGTTCCACATGTGGGCATCACCGCCCGTGCGCCAGTGGAAGTCGCCTGGATTATTGAGCACCGGAATGCGCTCCGAATCTTTCGCCGGATAGCCGAGACTGTGTCGGCGCCGACTTTCATCGATCAAGACGTCGAAGTTCACCCCCTGCACGCGGCTGGCAGTGCCTGCAAAACACTTGTCGACTATCTCTTCGGCCAGTCCAACGGCCTCAAAGATTTGTGCACCCTTATATGAGTGCAGGGTAGAGATGCCCATCTTTGCCATGACCTTCATCATGCCTTTGGCGACCCCTTTCTTGTAGCCGGCCACGAGGTCGTCTTCGGTGGGGTACTTGTCTCCCAACAGGCCTTCTTTGTTGGCCTGCCACAGCGCTTCAAAGGCCAGATAGGGATTGATAGCGTCCGCACCGAATCCGGTGAGCAGACAGTGATGGTGCACTTCTCTGGCTTCACCGGTTTCGACGATTATACCTATCTGAGTGCGCTGCTCTTTCTTGACCAAGTGATGATGCACAGCACCGGTTGCAACCAGTGCGCTCAGAGGCATGCGATGTTGAGAAGTATTTCGATCGGACAGGATAATGAACGCATAGCCATCGCTAATGGCTTGGGTGGCTTCCGCACAAATGCGTTCCATCGCATTCATAAAGCCGTTGCTCTCCCCGGCCTCGAAAGTAATATCTATCACTTGAGAGCGCATGCCTTGATGGTCGATATTTTTTAAATCCACAAGCTGGCGATTAGACAGGATCGGATGTTCCAGGCTCAGGCGGTGGGCTTGTTCTGGCGTTGTTTCCAGCAAATTACCCTCAGGACCGATGAAGCACCGCAGTGACATCACAACTTCTTCGCGAATTGAATCGATTGGTGGATTGGTTACCTGGGCAAACAACTGCTTAAAATAGTCATAGATCATGCGTGGTTTGTCAGAGAGACAAGCCAATGCGGAATCATTGCCCATTGAACCCAATGGGTCTCGAGCTTCAGTCACCAGGGGAATTAGCATGAACTGCATTGTTTCAGTGGTATAACCGAACGACTGCATGCGTTGCAGTGTATTTTCGTTGTCGAGGGAATGCGCTTCCTCGGTGCCAGCGATATCGGCGAGCGTGACGCGTTGCTCGGCCAACCATTCGCCGTAAGGGCGTTTGCTGCTGATGGTTTGTTTCACTTCTTCGTCAGGAATCAGGATGCCCTGGTCGAAATCGATCAGAAACATCTTGCCTGGCTGCAGGCGGCCCTTGAGCTTGACGTTGGCAGGGTCTACCTGCAGTACACCCACTTCCGAGGCCATGATGCACTTGTCATCATGGGTGATGTAGTAGCGGCTAGGGCGTAAACCATTTCGGTCCAGCACTGCACCGATATACTTACCGTCGGAAAACACAATGGAAGCAGGACCATCCCACGGCTCCATCAGTGCTGAGTGATATTCGTAAAAATCCTTCTTCTCCTGCGCCATATTGCGATCAGCTTGCCAAGCCTCAGGAATCATCATCATGGTGGCTTCCGCCAGGGAGCGTCCGCTCAGCAGCATGAATTCGAGCACTGCATCAAAACTGCCGCTATCTGAGCAGTCGGGGTCGATGACCGGAAACACGCTTCCTAGTTTGTCGCCAAAGGCGTCAGTTGCCACTTTTCCTTGTCGGGCCACCATGGAATTTACATTGCCGCGCAGAGTATTGATCTCACCGTTGTGGCTCATGAAGCGATTGGGCTGAGCGCGATCCCAGGATGGGAAAGTGTTGGTGCTGAATCGTGAGTGCACCATGGCAAGGTGAGTTTCGAATGTCGGGTTAGTCAGATCTCTATAAAAGGGGAACAGCTGACCGGGAGTCAGCATGCCCTTGTAGACAATTACCTTGGTGGAAAGGCTGCAAGCATAAACCTGTTTGGCCTCTAAGAGAGATTCGTTGTTGCGCAGGCTGTGGGTGAAGCGCTTGCGAATGACGTAGAGTACTCGCTCAAAGGCGTCTCTAGTCAGGCCGTCCTCTGCCGCGATAAAAAGTTGCGTGATGAATGGCTGCGCCATCAGGGCAGCGGGGCCAACATCCGCTACCTTCGCATCTATTGGAACAACGCGCCAACCGACCAGCCGCTGCCCTTCTTCGGCGATGACGCCATTGATCGTGTCGATACAGATCTCACGTTCGTCAGCGTCCTGCGGCAGGAATACATTGCCCACAGCGTAACCTCCGGCTGGGGGCAGGTCCTTGTTCAACTCGTCTTTCGCGACCTTGAGGAAGAAACTGTGTGGCAGTGCCATCAAAATACCTGCACCGTCACCAGTATTCGCCTCGAAGCCGCAGCCACCGCGGTGATCCATGCGAGAATTAAGGTGGTAGGCGTCCAGCATGATCTGGTGGCTGGGCTGGCCCTTGATATTGGCGACGAAACCCACGCCACATGAGTCTTTCTCATTGGCTGGGTCGTATAGCCCCTGCTTTGCGGGATAGCCAAACTTCAGTGGGTACTGCTGGTCACTCATGGATTGAATTATTTCTCCGATCGCTATTCAAATCTTTTTTCTTACCGCTACTTCACCGCCGTGGAGGCTGAGCCCCTCGGTTTGGTCACGTAACGCTGCTGGATTTAGCCTGATAAGGACTGTGCGTAGTGTGTTTCAAATCCCCGAATCATGCGCAATTGAGAGCATTTAAGAGGGCCGGTAAAAATACCATTCATGAAGAATATGTCAAGGCGCTGAGGTGTTTCCGCAGAATATTCGGTTTCCTTAAGTTGCTGTTTTTAAATAAGTTGTATACCTATTGGTAGACAATAAGTGTCAATATATTGTCAATAGGATTGATGGCATTTGGCGGCTCTATGCTGGTCCTGGCATATGGCCAGGTTCAGAACTGTCCATAGTCGCGAGGGTGGGGGACATTTCAGCTTGGCCTCGATTCAGAATGCCAGCAAGGCAGGAGCGAGTGAAATCCAAAGACCCTCACCGGTTTCAGAATCAGGGTAAATTCTACTTATAACGCAGGGTTTTTCATCCCATGAAAATGCGCTGGAGTCGCCAAAAACTCTGGGCAAGACACGGGTAGGCCCGCTTGATAAAAAGCAGGGGGTGATTTACTCTACTAACTCTCTATCATATCGCGGAAAAGACTTAAATGCAAATGATTCTCATTTGCACAAAATCCAGGTTTAAAAAACCGGTCTCGATAATGGAGTATCAAAGGCCAGCAGGAAAAAGATCCAAAAGTAAGAATGAGAGATAGCAAGCAAGCGAAGCAGATTTCCCAATCCAATTTTTACGGAGGCGATTGTAACCCGTGAACTCAAAAGTAACTCGTCGACGCTTCATCAAGGGGGTTGTTGCCTCTGGTGCCGCGGCTACAACCACAGGCATGTGGTATGCGGCCAATGGCCAGGACCGACCCAATGGTGCAGTTGAGCGGCTAATCAGAATAAATGTAAACGGCCAGATGCGCAGTGTTGATGTGGCACCTCAGGAAACCTTGGCTTCCACTTTACGCTACAAGCTCGGCCTAACCGGTACTAAACTCGGCTGCAATCGCGGCGAATGCGGCGCCTGTACTGTGCTCGTGGACGATGTGGCCACCTACGCGTGCTCGGTACTCACCCATTCCATGAAGAATGCTCGCATCGAGACTGTTGAAGGTCTGGAATCGCCTAATGGTGACCTCCACCCGGTTCAACAGGCATTTGTTGAAGAATTGTCTCCGCAATGCGGTTACTGCACACCGGGACAAGTGATGGCTGCGGTTGCGCTGCTCCGAGCAAACCCCAACCCAACGCGAGAGGAAGCACGACATGCCATGTCTGGCAATATTTGTCGCTGCGGCTCGTATGACTCATACCTCAACGGCGTCATGCGCGCCGTACAATTAGGATAATCATCATGGCTTATATGCATATCGGTAAAGACTTCGTGCCGCCTGATGTACCTGGTAAGGTCACCGGTCGCATCAAATACGCTGAAGACTACACCCGCGATGGGATGGTCTATTCGCGTTTACTCACTAGCCCCATCCCTCACGCTCGAGTACTGGATATTGATGCCTCAGAAGCGCTAGCAATGGACGGTGTCTTCGGCATTCTCACTGCAGATGATGTCTACCCGGATGGTGAACCGCAAAGCACCGGTCTAAAGATACTGACCAATGAACCTACTCTAGTAGGCGAGCCAATCCTGGCGTTGGCCGCGATCGATGAGAAGACGGCAGAGACTGCAATCTCTCGCATAAACGTCACCTTTGAGCGTTTACCTTTCGTACTGGATCCATTAGATAGTCTCGCCGAGGGCGGTCCCAATGGCTATCCGGGCGACAACAACACTTTCGTCTTCCGTCAGGGCTTTGCAACCGAGAAGTGGACTGAAGACCAAGTCGCCAGCTTCCGTGCAGGCAACGAGCCAACTGCTGAGGCGCAGCAGACCTGGTCACTGGGTGATCTGGAGGCCGGCTTTGCTGCGTCTGAATTCGTCTACGAAACTACGTTTACAACGGCCGGCTATCCTCACCATTCCATGGAGCCACGCAGCGCCATGGCATATTGGGAAGATGGCAAGCTTTATCTGCATGGCACCTCGCAGTCACTGACTGCACTGGCCGACGGTATGGCGCCAATCATCGGCGTGCCAAAGGAAGACATTGTCTTCATCAATGCGGCAACCGGTGGCGGCTTCGGTCAACGCGCTCGTGCCGGCAGTATTCCCAGCATGGCGATTCCAGCCAAACTGTCACAAAAGATCAACCGCCCAGTGATGATGCGGATAACTCGCGAAGAGGAATTCACCATCGGTGGCGCTCGTCAGGGTTTCCAGGGATGGGTCAAGGTGGGCTTCAAGCCGGATGGCGTGATGTCAGCCTGTGACATTTACATCATTTCTGATAACGGTGGTAAGGGTGGCGGCGGCGACGCCTCGTCTGCAGCGGACTGTATTGATGTACTGTATCAGCCCGATGCACTGCGATTCCGTGGCACCTCTATCGTGAGTAATACGGGCCATCGCGGCGCCCAGCGTGGCCCGGGTCAAAACCAGATCGCGCCTATCATTGCGCCGATTATGGATAAGGCCGCCGACGCTCTCGGTATCAGCAGGCTGGAAATACGCAAAATCAATGCACCGCGCAACGGCGATGTAGCCGGACCACGGCAAACCCCCTTCACTTCTGCTTACGTGCCAGAGTCACTGGACATGGCGACACAGCAATTTGATTGGGAAGGGCGTCAGTCTCGTCGCCGTCAGCGCAACGGCAGCAAGGTGATTGGCCTTGGCCTCGGCCAGGGATATCACAACGCTGGCCGAAGCGGCATGGATGGCATCGTTACCATGGGTACAGATGGGCGACTGAAGATCCATAACGGTGTCGGTAACCTTGGTACTTACTCCTACGCGTCGACCTCTCGGGCGGCTGCGGAAGTGTTGAAGATGCCTTGGGAAAGCTGCGACATCTTGAATGTTCGCACTGATAATCACCTGCCAATCACGTCACCACAGGATGGCAGCAACTCCATTTTTACCAACACTCGCACCATGTTCGGTGCAGCAACCGACATGCTTATTAAAATGAAGGAAATTGCTGCGACTGATCTTGGTGGTGATCCTGCTGATTACGACGTCTCTAACGAGCGCGTCCATCAGATCGCTGATGATTCAATTGGCTACAGTTACGCCGAAGTCGCGCAGCGCGCTCTGGAATTAGGTGGTAAATTCACCGGCGAAGCCGAATTGCCTGAAGAGTTGGCTGAGTGGACGCAGATTTCTGTATCCCGCCTCGCCGGCAGCGCCTTTATGGGCGTTTATCACGATCCGCGTCATGAAGGTAATCCGCCAGGCTTCACCGTGACCTGTTGCGAAATCGAATTGGATCTTGAGACAGGCAAGTACGACATTCTCGATATGGTCACCATTGCTGATTCCGGCACTATCGTGCATCCCCAGGGGATGAAGAATCAGCTGGTCGGTGGTGCAGTCTGGGGTATTGGGCTGTCTGGTTACGAACGTCATCTTTACGATCCCCAGAACGGTCTACCAGCGTCTACCGGTTACTGGCAGAGCAAGGTACCGACATACCTGGATACACCAGTGAAGATTGGCACGGGTTGGGTGGATCTGCCGGATCCCGAAAATCCGGTAGGTGCGCGCGGTATTGGTGAGCCATCGATGGGAGCGGTTTCCGCTGCTTTGACAGCGGCCATCACGGACGCACTGGACGGTCACCACTTTGCGGCAGCGCCGATTACCGCTGACATGATACTTAACCACCTGGCTGGTACTGAAGAAAACGCAGTGCCACTGGCCCAAAATAACTTCAGAGGTTGATATGGTAGCCACATCACATGACGTAATGCCTGATATTGAGCTTTATCAGCCAACTGATGAAGACAACGCCCTGGCATTGGCGAACACACTTGGCAGTGACGGCTGGATTCTAGCTGGCGGTCAAGATACTCTCGGATGGCTGAAGGACCGCAACAAGGCTCCAAGCGCCATGATCGAGCTGACCCAAATTGACGCCTGGAAAGGTATTAAGGAAACAGCTGACGGTGTTGAGATTGGTGCTGTTACTACGCTGACTGAAATTGCCAATAATCCAATTATTCAGGCCCGCTATGGCGTGCTGGCGCAGGCTGCCGGCATTGTCGCCAGCCCACAGATTCGCAACGTGGGTACCCTCGGCGGTAACCTGAATCAGGATGCTCGCTGCTGGTATTACCGCCGCGGCCTCGATTGCTATCGAGCCGGTGGCAATATCTGCTACGCCGATTCTCCGGAAGGCCTGAATCGTGAACACGCGATTTTCGGCGCCAGCCGCTGCGTCGCAGTCAGTCCTTCGGACACTGCGCCAGCACTGGTGGCTGTGGACGCGACTATGGTGATCTCCAGTGAAAGTGGCCAGCGCACAATGTCGGCGCAGGATTTCTTCATTGGCCCGGATCGAGATATCAGAAACATGACAGCGCTGAACGACGGTGAGATTCTTACCGCCGTCAGACTCCCCAGCGAATGGGCTGATGCTGAGTTCTACTTTGAGAAGGTCGCTGACCGAAACGTATGGGACTTTGCATTAACCAGCGTTGCCGCGGTCATGAAAGTATCAGGTGGCACAATTGAGGATGCTCGTATCGCATGTGGTGCGGTCGAGTGTGTACCACGCCGCTTGGAAAGTGTTGAAAGCGCGATTCGCGGCCAGCAGCGCTCAAAAGAATTAGGAGCACGTGCTGGCGAGATGGCTGTAGAAGGCGCGCGTCCTCTTAACTACAACAACTTTAAAGTACCCTTGATGGCGAATCTTGTAGCACGAGCCGTTCGGGGTTAATCCCGGGATTGCCCGATAATCTTCCTGCTTTTGAGCGAAAAACCTCCGCAAGCAATGCTCAAAAGCGGGCAGATTCTAAAATCATGAGGTAGTGGCAGGAATCGTAAAAGGATTAGCATATTTCCGCGAAGCCACGAGCTCCAATCCAACAGCCTGCAGCAGTGATAGGTTAGCAGGCAGCCGATTACAGCTGAACCAGAAACGCTAAAAGTTGAAGCATAGAGTACACGTTGGATTTAGAGAAAACAGCTAAGCCAAGCTTTTTAAATAGGAAACACGCAGTTTAAGTTGGATCGGCAGACGAAAACTGAGCAAAAAAACACAAAACAGAAGTAACAAAATAAAAAATTAAGAGGGTAGTACAGTGGGAGAAATAGTCCGCTATAAAGGCGATGTTTGGGGCGAGGAGGTAATTCTCGGTGTTTCCTGGGATTTGCTTTGGGTTGTCGCAGTAGCCGTATTGATACTTC
>MDTC01155283.1_pt1 | contig 25911 bp, 22 predicted proteins | sample 811181 | NCBI WGS metagenome assembly MDTC01 (sample SAMN05326644, study PRJNA326480) | marine metagenome | isolation source: seawater | place: Pacific Ocean: North | collected 2011
ATTTCTGGGTCATTTTTGGTTCAAATTGCATTTTAAAAAAATTAATTAGCTTCGCAAAAAAATATATTATGAAGAAAATAGTAACATTGCTAATATTATTTTGTACCGCAAGTACATTTAGTCAGTCAAATCAGGATCTTTTATCTCACTATAAAAAATACTACAAACAGATGCAATCCCAGGCTGATATTCAAGGAGTCATAAATGCGCTAACTCATTTAAACGTATTAGAGCCAAGCCAAGCAAGAAAGGATACTCTAGCAACTCTTTATATGAATGAAGGAAGACATGTTGAGGCACTAAATACAATTGGTGTTGATAAGAATGATTCAGATTCGGATTTAGCCGTTCAAGTTAAAGCCTTTTCACTTAAGGCAATCAATGACATCGAGAAAGCAATGATTCATTATGAGGAATTATTTAAAAGAAAACCAAATCCATTTATTGCATATGAGCTTGCTGAGATGAAGATTAGAACTGGAGATCTTATGGGTGCAACCAGGAATATTACATTTGGAATTGCAAATTCAGATGGAGATATCGTCAGAAACTATTACGAGACCCAACAGCCATACTCTGTTCCTATGAAGGCTGCTTTTATATATCTTAAAGGATTAGTTAAAATTAATGAGGATAGAGAAAAAAATATTGATGCTGCAATTGAAATTATGAATGAAGCTTTGGTAATCGCCCCCAACTTTAACATGGCTCAGATTAGCATTGATGCATTAAATTCACAAAAAAATAATCTTACTAAGGATTAACTTCTTGTTTTTCAATTATTTTATCTATCTGAAAATTTAAATTAGAAAAAGAGTTATTAATTTTTTTGACCATGCTTTGTTTTGTATTATCATCAATTGAATAATTTGAAAGAATAGATTCAAATTTTAAAAAATCGGTTTCTATCACAGTTAGCCTGGATTCGACTTCAAATTTATTTATAATATCAGGAATTGTGTTTTTGAGTCCTTTAAAAAATCTAACTAAATACTTTTTATTATTAATTATAGAGCTGTAATCATTTGAATTAATTTGAATTATGTATTCATTTAGTTCATTGTAATTAATCCACTCATCAAATAATATTTTGTTTTGGCTTTCATAAACTGAGGTAAACTCTTTTTCAACATAATTTAAGTTGGCTTTAGAAAGTGGTTCCTGATTAGAATTTTTATTGTCAAAATTACAGCTTGACAATGTTAAGAAAATTAAAATGGTATTAATTTTTTTCAAAACTTTCAGGTTTACCAAAATAGAAAACAATTAAAATAAAAATAAGGACAAATGGTTCCCACCAAAAAAGATGTGGTTCAATTGGAATTTTATTTAGAAATTTTAATGATTCTGGATGTTCACTAATAATTAACGGGTTCTTAACAGGTGGTGGGTTAGAAACATACATGAAATTTGAACCAATTTTTTTATTGACTTGAATATTTAATAACATTATGAGATTTAAAAATATAAAGGTTTTTAACCACGAAAACTTTGTGAGTTTCATTCCAAGATTATTTCTTAAATAAATTGGAAAAGCTATTATCATTGCATGCTTAAAGAAAAATTGAACATAGAAATAATTATATCCTTGATAAACCTCTAGTGCAGGAGTTAAAATAGCTTGAATACCTCCGATAATTCCACAATAAAACAAGAACTCAAACAAAAACTGTCTCTTATTTGAAGGTAAAAACATAATTATACAACAAATTAGTCCACTAATTGAACATAGATGAAGTGGTAGTTCTTTACTTGCTTCCCAGTCATCAATATTTACCAAAAGCAAGTGGTTTGTAATAAAGAATGCTATCATAATATAAGCTAAAATCTTAGCATATTTTTCTTTATTATTTTTTGAAATCTTATTTCCAATAAAAAGAACTAAAAAAATTAGTAAGGAAACACTAATGACAATTAATATCCACTCGGTTCCCAAAAACTCAACAGTATCTTTATTAATATCTGGGTTTGACATTTGTTGTGTTAAGATTGATGGTAAATATAGTAAAATTTAAAAAGGCGTTTAAAATAAAAGCCCTTAGGGTGACTAAGGGCTTTAAGTGGTACCTCCAGGAATCGAACCAGGGACACACGGATTTTCAGTCCGTTGCTCTACCAACTGAGCTAAGGTACCCTATGAGCGGGTCAAAGATAGATTCAATTTTGTTATTCCCAAAATTATTTTGTAAAAATGCTTTTGTAAATTTGACATCAAGAATTACATAATGAATTTAGTAGTTGATATCGGTAATAATTATTTTAAGCTTGGGGTTTTTCAAGATTCTAACTTATTATATAATTTATCAAAAAATAATAATTTTATTCATCAAACAATTCCCGAAGTATTAAAAAAATATAATGCTATAAAGTATGCTTTAATTTCAAATGTTTCATCTATTAATATAAATGATGTTTTGCCAGCACACATTGAGCTTTTTGAACTTAATCATTCTTTAAAGCTACCTTTCATTATAGAATACGATACAAAAGATTCATTGGGAAATGATAGAATTGCTTTAGCAGCTGCTGCTGCTTATCAGTTTCCTATGAAAAATAATTTAATAATTGATGCGGGTACATGTATTACTATAGATTTATTGGATAATAAAAGCGTATTTCGTGGTGGATTAATTTCACCTGGAATCTCCATGAGATATAAATCTCTACATGATAATACATCAGGACTTCCATTATTAGAAAAACATCAAAATTTTTCATATCCAGGAAACTCAACTAAAAAATCAATTCATACAGGGGTGATGGGTGGTGTATCACATGAGATAAATGGGTTTATAATGGAACTAAATTCCAAATACAAAGATTTAAATATTATATTGACGGGTGGAGATGCTAAATTTTTGTCAAAAACATTAAAAATCACCATATTTGCGAATCAAATTTTTATCTTAGAAGGAATTAATTCTATTCTTAACCTAAATAAGTAATAATTGAAGAAGCATTTTTTTATAGTTTTTGTTATTTTTTTTTGTGAATACAAAGGTTAATTCCCAATCAAACACTTCATCACCTTATTCATTCTATGGAATTGGCTCTCTAGATTTTAAAGGGACCTCTGAAAACAGGGCAATGGGGGGCTTGAGTGTTTACAACGATAGTATTCATATGAATTTTAAAAATCCAGCTTCTTATACTGGTAAAAATTTATTTTCATTTAACAATGAAGGTAGACTTGTAAAATTCACTGTAGGTTTAGGTCATACCGAAACTAATTTTAAAACAACTAACAACAGTTCCGAGGCAGCTAACACAAGTTTTGAATATCTAGGTTTGAATATTCCAATGGGTAAATTTGGGATGGGCTTTGGATTAATACCATATTCATCTGTTGGTTACAAGTTACAATCATCAAATCAACAAGATTTGTTACAATTTAAATACAGTGGTAATGGTGGTTTAAATAAAGCATTTTTAGGATTTGCATATCAATTAAATGATAATATTTCGATTGGATTCGATGCCAAATATAATTTTGGAAATATTACTAACTCTGCTATTGAATTTCTTTATGATGAAGATTTGCTTATGTTAGATTATCATGCCAGAGAACTAAACAGATCTGATTTGAGTGGTATTAATTATAATTTTGGAGTCATTTACGTCGGAAAAATTGATAAAAACCTTGAGTTTCATGGGTCATTAGCATTTTCACCAGAATATAATTTAAGTTCTAGAAATAGTAGAACTTTTGCATCAATAATTATCAACCCTAATAATGATCTAGAGATTCCTGTGAATGAGGTTGATGTTGATTTAGAATCTCTAGATTTAGACAACACAATACTTTCTATGCCATCAAATATTAATATTGGTTTAGGTCTAAGTAAACCAAAAAATTGGTTTATTGGAGTTGAGTATAAATTTTTGACTAGTAGTGTGTTTTCAAATGATTTAATTAATATTCAAAATAGCGAATTTGAAGATTCGTCTACCCTTTCGTTTGGAGGATTTTTTATCCCTGACCATTCTTCTTTTGACAAATTTTGGAATAGAGTTGTTTACAGGGCGGGTCTGTATTCTGAAAAAACAGGATTGATTATAAATGACCAATCAATAAGGGAATTTGGCATATCATTTGGACTTGGTATTCCAGCTGGAGGCTTATTTTCAAACTTAAACACAACTATTGAGTTTGGAAATAGGGGTACAAAAAATGCAAATTTAGTTGAAGAAAATTTTATTAACCTACAATTAAGTTTATCTCTTAATGACAGATGGTTTATCAAAAGAAAATATAATTAATTATGAGGAAGCTACTGATTTTTTTATTGTTATTCATTTTTACTATTAATATTTATTCTCAATCAAGTGAAGAGGATATTAATGCTTTATCAATTTTTAGCGAATATGTAAAAGCAAAAAATTACGATGCGGCCTTTCAACCTTGGATGGAATTAAGAGAAAGAAGTCCTAAATTTAACAGTGCGATTTATGTTTATGGAGAAAGGATTCTGAAATTTAAAATTGACAACTCTAGTTCATCAGAAAAAGTAGCTTTTATAAACGATCTTCTAAAACTATGGGAAGAAAAAAGAGAACACTTTCCAGCTAAAACCCCATTAGGAGATATAATAGCAAAATCTGCACAATTAAAATATGATTTTAAAGATGATTTGGGTCTAAATAATACTGAGATTTATGAGCATTTTGACAGAGCTTATAATGAGGATTTGAAATCTTTCAATAATCCAAAAAACCTTTACACCTACTTTAAAATATTAGTGAATTTATATGATGCTAATTTAAAAAGTACTGAAGATCTTTTTACTAAATATGACGAGATTTCTGAAAAAGTTGAAGCTGAGATAAAAAATTACACAGGTAAAGTAAATAAGTTTGTAAGTATTTCTGAAGATGAAGTTGCAATGTCTTCCAAAGACAAGAGGCGTTTGAAATCTTACAATAGTTTTTTAAAAGCTTATGATCAAATCACAAGGGGAATGGAAAAAGATCTTGGTGACAGAGGGAACTGCGATAATTTGATTCCACTTTACACTAATAATTTTGATGATAATCAAAATGATGGTAAATGGTTAAGCAGAGCAATGAATAGACTGTATTCAAAACAATGTGACAACTCAGATTTATTTGTTCAAATAGTACAGAAAAAAAATGAATTAGACCCAAATGCTTCCACAGCTTATTATTTGGGGACAATTAAGGATAAATTAGGCAATTCTGCAGAGGCATTAAAATATTATAATCAAGCTATTGATTTAGAATCTGATTCTTATGAAAAGGCCAAGATTTTATTTAGAATTGCAACTAATTTTAGAAAAAATGGGTCTTTTTCAAAAGCAAGATCTTATTACATGCAGGCTCTAAGCTTTAATCCGTCTATGGGTAGATCATATTTGGCAATAGCTCAAATGTATGCCTCAAGTGCCAAAAATTGTGGATCTGATAATTTTAGTCAAAGAGCGGTATTTTGGCTTGCTTCTAAAGAAGCAATGAAAGCTGCACGGGTAGATGGAACTTTAAAAAGTGCCGCTTTGAAAAGCTCTAAAAATTATGAAGCCAAGGCACCACAAAAATCTGAAATATTTTCAACTGGAAGAGAAGGAGAAGTAATTAAAATATCTTGTTGGATTGGTAAATCAGTTAAGGTTCCTAATCTCTAAAATTTGAAATATTTTTTTTACTCAATATTGTTTATAATTGTTTCTTGTTCAAATGAAAAAAAACTATCGTTTGATTTAAAAAAGGGTGAGTTTCCAATATCATCAGCATTTCAAATAAATTCCATCCATACAGATTCAGGTTTAGTTAGTAGTAAATTAAATAGTTCTAAAATGTTAAATTTTAGTAATTCTTTTTTTCCATATTTTGAATTCCCAGAAAATATTGAGGTTATATTGTATGATAAAAATAAGAATCAAACAAAAATAATTGCTGATTATGCAATTTCTTATTCTAATAGCGATCTTATCGATTTAAGGGGTAATGTGATTGTATCAACACATTTATTGGACACTTTATACACCGACCAGTTGTATTATGACAGAGGATTAGAGTGGCTTTTCACAAATTTTGATTTCAGATATGTTTCTAATGATAAAGATATTTATGGAAAAGGTTTTGATTCAGACAAATCTTTTGAAAAAATTCAATTTTTAGAGGTAAATGGATTTGTGACACTTGACGAATAAGTTAAAAAACAAATTATTTTTAAACTAAAATTGTCAATTCATTTCAGACTGGTTTCTTGTCAATCATAGTTTTTTTTAAAAAGCGTTGATTTCTTTAATCACTTATTTTGTTTTTTTAATTAATAATAAAATACTACTTTTGACGCCTAATTTTTATAAGAATTAATTTGAAAAAGAAATTTGTTCCATTAGCTATAATATCATCATTAGGTCCTGTAATTCTAATCACAGTCATAGGCTTAGCCTTGTTTGCATTTGTATTTGGTACTGGTTCAGGATTTATAACCGATATATTTAAGTTCAATGATTCTGATCAAAGCCGAATGGCAGTTATTAATGGAATTGATATGGAAAGTATTGATTTTTTAGAAAAAGTTGAAAGACTACAACAAAATAATCAAAGCTCCAGATCTTCAATGCAAGCAATGAATTCCGTTTGGGATTCTGAACTAAGAAAATTAGTTATGCAATCTGAATATAATAAATTAGGAATTTCTGTTGAGAGTGAAATGTCAATAGATTTTTTAAAAAATAATCTTTCGGGAATCCAAGACTTTCAAAATGAAAATGGAGAATTTGATTCAAGCAAACTAGTCCAATTTATACAAAACTTAGAAGAGGTATACCCTGAAACACTAGATCTTCAAGGTTCTCAGGTAGACTATAAATCTTGGCTTGAATTTGAAAAGAATATAGGTAATTTAGGTCTTGAAGAAACTTATAATAAGATTGTTGCTGCAGGAGTCAATACTACAATTTTTGAGGGAAAACAAGATTACTTTAACTCAAATAATGTTGTAGACTTCAAGTACGTAAAAATTCCATTTAATAATATTGATGATTCTGAAATAGAAGTAACCAATTCAGAAGTTAATAATTATCTAAATGAAAATAAGAGCAGTTTTTCTGATAATCCATTAAGGGACTTGATTTTTGTAAAATTCGAGGAAAAGCCATCAGAATCTGATGAGTCTTTTGCCAGGATGACTTTTAATGATCTATTAGAAGGTAGTAATGGGTTTAAGAAAACAAAAGATATTAGGGGCTTCCTGGATACAAACTCTGAAATTCCATTTTTTGATTCCTATGTGTTTAAATCTTCTTTACCTCCTTCAATTTCTAATGAAATTCTAAACTTAAAGAATGGTGAAGTTTATGGCCCTTATGATGAAAATGGATTTGTAAAGGCTACAAAAATGATTGATTCAAAATTTTTACCCGAGAATGCTAAGGTCAGACATATTCTAATTCCTTATCTAGGTTCAAGAGATAGTGGCACAGATGTTTCTCAAACAAAGGAAGAAGCTAAAAAAACTGCTGACAGTGTGTTAAATATTTTAAAAAGAAACAGAAAAAAATTTCAGTCACTACTCAATCTTTCATTTGACAAAGCAAGTATAGCTAATGGAGGTGAATATGAGTTTTCATACTTAGATGGTTTTGCTCCAGAATTTAGGGATTTCTCTTTTGAAAATAGAGTTGGATCAATTGATGTGATTGAGACTGTTTTTGGTTATCACATTATTGAGATTTTATCACAAGGCAGAAAACAAAAAGCAGTCAAAGTTGGAAACTTAGCAGTAAAAATTGAAACATCTGAGCAAACAAAAAATAATCTCTACAATGAGGTTTCAAGTTTTGAAATCGAGGTAAGTGAGGATAGTTTTAGAGAATACTCTAAGGAAAGAGGATACAGGGTTAATCCTTCAAACAATATCAAACAATTTGACGAAAATATTGCAACTCTTGGTAGCCAAAGAGAAATTGTTAAATGGGTATTTGACGAAGAAACCAAGAAAGGAGACATTAAAAGATTTAACCTACAGTCTGGAGGTTATGTATTGGTTATGTTAACCTCTATTAATGATAATGGGATGATGTCCTATGAGAAATCATCTTCGTCCATAATACCTAAACTAAAAGACAAAAAAAAGGCTGAAAAAATTATTGAAAAAATAAACTCATCAAATCTTGACGAGATTGCTAGTCAAAATAATACAAACGTTCAAACTGCTCTTTCTGTAAACTTAAACAGCCCCGTTATCTCTGGTGTTGGTAACGAGCCATCAGTGGTCGGTTATGCAATGGGGATTGATAAAAATGTAACTTCTTCTGCTATTATTGGTAATAGTGGAGTATTTTACATATTTGTTACAGACAGAAGGAAAGCTTCAAGTCTAGATAATTATCAAAATATGATAAATATTAAGAACTCCCTTAGATCAAGTCTTGTTCGTAGTAAGGTGTTTGATGCGCTGAAGGACAAGGCAGATATTGAAGATTTCAGATTTAAATTTTACTAATTTATATATACTAGTTCTGAAACTGGAAAAATAGTATTATATCCTTTATCCTTAAAATAATTCAAATTATTACTTTTAGAAGTGACTAGCACAAAGTCTCCTCCCCATGATCCTAAACTTTTAATTTTACCACCATTATAATCACTAAATTTATTTTTCTGAACGGGCTCTATTGATATAATTTCTGAAATTGTAGACTCGTGTATTTCTAATAAATTTTCAAATTCATTTAAATCTTTACTTTTCATTATTTTTTCACTGATTGAGTCTATTTTTTCTATAAATTTTTCCTTGTCAAAGGACTTTGAATAATAATCCTTTACAGATTGGTGGGTATTTTGCTTATTTCCTAAATAAACAAAATAAAGTTTATCAATAAATGGTGGATTAAACGAAATTTCATTTATTTCTGCAGATTTTCCTTTTCTGGAATAAATAATAGGAGAGAACGAATCACAACATGCGATATCATATCCGCTTCCGTCAAAAGTTGAAAATAATAATTTATAAGGATCTAAGTTTGCCCATTTTGCAAGATTATTTACAAAAGTTGAAGAACTACCTAAACCCCATTCACGTTTGAAATTAAGTTTAGTAGTAAATTTCTTTCCGATAGAATTTTTAATATCATTATATATATGAATGTGATTGAATAAACTTATGATTTTTTCAGAAATAATATTTTTTTCTCCGTTACAAACAAGTTTATCATTTTTTAAATAAAATTTTTCTTCAAACCATAAATTTCCATAATAGTCAATGCTTTGCCAAATAATATAATTACCCTTAATATTTTCTACCTTGAGCTCTTGAGTTAATTTAGAAGGCAATGCTATTGCTTTTGCACCTTCAAGAACTAAATATTCACCGCTCAACAGAATTTTACCATTGCTTTTAAACGACATTTATCTTATTTTTTTAATAAAATTTTCTACGTTTGAGCTACTAACAACTTTATTATTAAAGTGTTTTAATGCTTTTTCCTTTTCTTCATCAGTCGCAGAATGTTTATTCAGTAAATTAGTAAGATGCATCTTCATATGCCCTTTTTGAATCCCTGATGTAACTAATGATCTAAGTGCACCAAAGTTTTGTGCGAGACCAACACTAGCAATAATACACATTAGTTCTTTTGAATTAGGGTTTTCGAGAACTTCTAAGGCAAATTTTACTAATGGGTGAAGATTTGTTACCCCACCAACAGTTCCTATCGCTAAAGGGATTTTTAAACTAAAATAGAATGTATCATCTACTATTTTGGCATTAGATAAACTGCCATATTTCTGAATTGATGCATATGCATGGGCTGCTGCCTCAATTGCTCTAAAGTCATTTCCTGTTGCTATTGCGACTGCATCAATACCATTCATAATACCTTTGTTATGAGTCACAGCTCTATGAATATCTGTATTAGCTATTTCAACTGCTTTAACAATTCTATTGGCAAAGTTTTTTGTTTTTGATTCTAGCTTATTTAATTCTTTAACGCTACAACTCAGTTCAGATTTAACCACACAATTTGGGACATAATTTGATAAAATACTCATTATAATATCCACATCTTTCGACTTTAGGTTATCATTATTGAATTTTGGTATTGAACTGGTAAAAATTTGAGAAAATTCTTCTAAGCAAGAATTAATGAAATTAGCCCCCATGGCATCAATTGTATCAAAGGTTGCAAAAATTTGATAATAATTGTTAAGTTCAGAGGTTTTATCGATTAACCTAATATCAATAATACCACCACCTCTTGAATTCATTTTTTTGGTTATGGTTTTGGTGTTTTTAAAAAGTAGAGGTTTGACAAATTCAAAATAATTATAAATATATTTTTTATCTCCACTGTAAAGGAAATGTATTTGACCTATTTTTTCTGTTTTGATTACCTCTGCTTTAAAACCGCCATGATTCATCCAAAATTTTGCAGCTTTACTGGCGGCTGCAACAACTGAACTTTCTTCAATTGTCATTGGAATCGTGTAAATTTTATTATTTATAAGAAAGTTTGGTGCAATAGCAAATGGTAAATAAAAATTAGATAATGTGTTTTCAGAAAACTCATCATGAAGTTTTTGGAGAATTTTATCTGAGTTCCAATACTTTGTTAGAGTTTCTTTAGCCTTTGTCTTGGATTTAAAGTATTTGGCTGTTAACCATTCAATCTTTTCTTTTTTTGATAATTTAGAAAAACCTCTAATTTCTTTAGACATCATTTAAATATTTCAATTTCAAAGATAATATTCTTGTCATTAATATTCTTCTAAATAATTTATTTATGAATATTGACTTAATTAGGTAAAATATGATATTTTAGTGTATTCTAAAAAAAAAATTATGTCAGCTAACGCACTAAATCAACAAAAAACAATATTTGGTCACCCTACTGGGTTATTCGTTTTATTTTTTACCGAACTCTGGGAAAGATTTTCATACTACGGGATGAGAGCATTATTGACTCTTTATGTAGCAACTTCTGCATCTGCTGTTGATCCAGGATTAGGTAAATCGTATGCTGATGCTTTGATTTTATATGGGTGGTATACCATGCTTGTTTATGTTGCCTCCATCCCCGGTGGCTGGATTGCAGATAAGTTAATTGGTCAAAAAAAGGCAGTTATGTATGGTGGGTTTCTTTTATGTCTTGGTCATGGAGTACTAGCTATACCCTCGGAATACGCATTTTATTCTGGGTTAATACTTATAATCTTTGGGGTTGGGCTTCTCAAACCCAATATATCTACAATGGTTGGTGGTTTATATGATGATGGCGATCCAAGAAGAGACTCTGGATTTACAATTTTTTATATTGGAATTAATATCGGTGCATTTTTATCTAGTCTAATTGTAGGAGTTGTAGCTTACAAATATGGCTGGCATGCTGGATTTGGTCTTGCAGGTGTCGGTATGCTTTTAGGTCAAGCTGTATTTATATTTGGTCAAAGATATTTAACCGATGTTGGAAATTTTTTAGGGGATTCAAAAAATGCTGATAATATTGAGTTGATGAAAAAACCGTTAACTAAGATTGAAAAAGACAGAGTAATAGTTTTATTGATTTCTTTTTTAATTGTTATTGTATTTTGGAGTGCTTTTGAACAAGCTGGTGGATTACTTAATTTATATACTGAAGCCAAGGTTGATAGATATCTAGGTTTTGAATATTTAGAGGAGGTTCCTGCTGCTGTTTTCCAATCTCTCAACGCAGGTTATATCATTATTTTTGGAACTCTTATAGGGTCTTTTTGGATTTGGATGAAAAAAAATAATTATGAATCATCTTCATTATTCAAGATGGCAATCGGCACAATAATTATGGGTCTAGGCTTCGTTTTTATGGTATTTGCATCTGAGGAGGCATCCAAAGTTGAATTTGGTAAGGCTGCTATGTATTGGATCTTCTTAGCATATCTTTTTCATACTATTGGAGAGCTTTGTGCATCTCCTGTTGCTTTATCATTCATCACTAAGCTTTCTCCATTAAAATATGGCTCAATAATGATGGGTGTATACTTTGCTGCTACAGGTCTAGGAAATAAGTTAGCAGGAGGAATCGGGGAAAGCTCTCAGTTAAAACCTCTAAAATTTATAATGACGGAATCAGGTAAAGAAAATATTATCAAATTTACAGATAAAGAAACTTTTCAAGTAAAATTCATTAATAATATAACTGATGAAAAAATAGTTTTAGATACCACTGATTATAAAATTAATTGGGATAAATTATTTATTGTAAAATCAAAATTATTTTTGAATCAGGCTTCAAATCAAATTGCTTTTATTGATTATGAGTCTTCAAAGTCATTAGATGAGTTAATTGACATTAATACAAATTCCAAAATCTTGGACATTAAAGATCAAATTTCTTTTTCAGACTCTAATGATTTGAAAACTTTAAAAAAGGAATTATCTGAAAAACGTACACAACAAAAGCAGCAAATCAATGAAATTAAAGATTATTTGAGGTTAAATGAGTCTTTTTCATCTGAAAAAGCTCTACATGCAAAATTAGTTTTTGAAAAAGATGTTGACAAGATAGATTCTGATAATATTGGAAACAAAAAGGACTATTCTGTTAAGTTTGTTATTGAAGAGCAACAATCTGAAAAAGAATATGAAATATTTTCTTTTTTAGTTTTATACACGGTTTTATTTGGCATATTAGTATTAATTTTCCTAAAGAGACTTAAAAAATTAACGCATGGAGCTGAGGAAAGCAATGATTGATGAAAAATAGTAATGATAAATTTTTCCAACAAACAGTACTAGGTCATCCTCCTGTTTTATTTGTTTTATTTTTCACAGAAATGTGGGAAAGATTTTCCTATTATGGAATGCGTGCTATACTAGTAATTTTTTTAACCGCTAAAGTTTTTGGAGAAAATCCAGGTTGGGGCTGGAGTAAAAAAACAGCTCTCTCGCTACTAGGCACTTATGCAATGTTTGTATACCTAACCCCATTGGTTGGAGGCTGGTTAGCTGATAAACATATAGGCTACAGAAAAGCTGTTGTTATTGGAGCTTTTTTGATGACATTGGGACATGTCTCAATGGCATTTGAAACTCCTACTTTTTTATATTTAGGTATTACATTATTAGTTTTTGGAAATGGATTTTTTAAACCAAATATTACTTCTATTATTTCAAAAATCTATGAGGGTAAAGATGATAAAAAAGATGGTGCTTATAATATATTTTATATGGGAGTTAATGCTGGTGCTTTCTTGGGAATTATGTTATGTGGATGGGTTGGTGAGAACGAGAATTTAGGCTGGTCTTACGGATTTGGATTAGCAGGAGTTTTCATGTTTTTAGGAATGATACAGTTTTATTTTGCTCAACCATTATTAGGAAATATTGGAGCAGTACCAGAAAAAAAACAACAAGAAGTTAAAAAAAAATCTGACGATAAGTTAAATCCCTTTTTACCTATTGATTATTTCTTAATATTGGTATTTATATTGAGCTCATTGGTTTTCATTATTAATGACCCATTTTCTAAAATAGGTGGAATAAATATCCTAAATTTCACAATAGGGGGAATGAAAGATTCACTATTTTTTGCTCTAATTGCTTTTGTTTCTTTTGTTATTTTATTAATTATCAGAATTCCAAGATACAGCCCAATTGTTCGAGATAGAATGATAGTTTTTTCGATCTTTAGTTTTTTTACGAGTTTTTTCTTTGCAGCATTCGAGCAAGGTGCTGGCTCATTACCATTATACACCAGAGATTATACTGATAGGTTTTTAGAAGGAAATTCTGCGATTATTTTTAAGGTTGTTGATCTTTTAGTTACTGTCATTCCACTAATAATCATTACATATGTTTTGATTAAGCTATTTATCAAAACTTACCAAAAGATTATATTTTCAAATATGGTTTTATACACCACTTTTTTAATTGTTTGGGCTATTGTGATTTTTAAATTAGTAACTGAATTTCAATCTGAAAACACAGAAATTCCGGTAACATTTTTTGCATTTTTAAATTCATTGTTTATTATAATTTTTGCCCCTTTATTTACTAAGTGGTGGGACAGTAGGTATAATCCGTCAGTTTCTGTTAAGTATTTTTTGGGACTCGTTTTGTTAGGAGTAGGTTTTGGTTTTCTTGCCCTTGGAGCAACAGAAATTGTAATAATTGAATCATTGGTAAAGTGGGAGCCAGATTTAGTTCCTCAAAAATCTATGATGATTTGGTTAGTACTAGCTTATTTATTCATGACACTGGGTGAGTTATGTTTATCACCTGTTGGACTATCATATTTAAGCAAATTAATTCCCCCAAGAATGATAGCATTCATGTTTGGTATTTATTATTTATCTATTGCAATTGGAAATAAATTAGCTCATTATTCAGGTGGTTTTATAGATCAGATTGCCAGAGAATATAATTTGTCATTCTTTTTCTTGATATTTGCCATTATTCCAATTGTTTTAGGGTTAATTTCTCTTTTATTACACCCTATCATTAAACGTCTAATGCACGGAGTTAGATAATTATTAACCCCCTAATCATAAAATTAAACCCTAAGTCAAATATCTTTTCTTATTTTTGTCTTATGCAAGTATTTATGAAGAACTTTTTACGCATCAACATTTTATTATTTTTTTTAATTCCATTTAATAAATTCTCACAGGAAATTAAATGGATAACTCTTGAAGATGCGGTTTATTTACAAGAATCAGATCCTAGAAATATTATTATGGATGTTTATACCAAGTGGTGTGGACCATGTAAATTACTTGACAGAAATACTTTTGCAAATAAAGATGTTGCAAACTATATAAATGAAAACTTCTATGCTGTAAAATTCAATGCAGAGGGAAATGATATAGTTAATTTTAAAGGTTATACGTTTGAAAATCCCAATTATGACCCCACAAAAGCCAACAGAAGAAATAGCAGTCACCAGTTAACGCAAGCACTCAGGGTTTCAGCTTATCCAACAATCGTATTTTTAGATAAGTCTAATAATTTATTACATAGATTAAGAGGTTATAAAACTCCAAAGCAATTGGAGGTATATCTAAAGTTATTCACTGATGATAATTATAAAAATTATCAATCTCAAGAGGAATTTAACAATTTTTTTGAATCGTTTGTTTACGAATTTGATTCTAAGTGATAATTATATATTCTATTCGCGGTCTCTTTGCTAGCCCCTTTCTTATCTAACAATCCTTCTAATTTTTTATAAAAATCTAAGATTTTATTTTTACCATTTTTTTCAAGAATATTTGTAAGCTCTTCTTTTATTTTCATTGTTGTTAAATCCTCCTGGATTAGTTCCTTTACAGCATTTTTGTTCAGTATTATGTTTACTAATGAAATATATTTTAATTTTCTTAGTAATATTTTAGCAATCTTAAAAGAGATCCAGCTAGATTTATAACATACAACCTGAGGTGTTTTAATCAGGGCAGCTTCAAGAGTAGCAGTTCCGGATGTTACCAAAGCAGCAGATGATTTACTTAAGATATCATGAGTTTGATTTTCAACAATTTCAATGTTAGAATAGTTGTTAATTTTCAAATATTTTTGATAGTAAACTCTATTTTTAGATGGTGCTGCACAAATTATAAATTTATAGCTCCTAAAATATTTTACAACACTTAACATCTTAGGCAAAATTTTATCAATTTCTTGATCCCTGCTTCCAGGTAATAAAGCGATTAATTTTTCTCTTTTTGAAGCATTATTTTTTCTATTTTTTAGTACATCAAGTAATGGATGACCTACATAAAAAACATTATAATTTAATTTTTTATAATACTCTTTTTCAAAAGGAAGGATTACATACATTTGGTCAATCACTTTTTTTATACTTTTTATTCTGCTTTCTTTCCATGCCCATATTTGAGGGGATATGTAAAAGTGATTTGTGAAGTTTTTAGATTTTGCCCATTTAGCTATTCTCATATTAAACCCAGGAAAATCCACATAAATAATAGCATCTGGGTTAAATTTTAAAATATCTTTTTTACAAAATGAGATATTATTTAATATTTTTCTCAAATTCATAAAAACCTCAAAAAACCCCATATGTGAATAATCCTTGTAGTGTTTAACAAGACTATTAGCCTCCTCTTTTATTAAGTCACCACCCCAACATCTAAAGTCACATTTAGGATCTAATTTTTTTATTTCCTTTATAAGATTTGATCCATGTAAATCACCCGATGCTTCCCCAGCTATAATATAATATCTCACTAAAAATTATTTATGTAAACGGTTAATATTGCAGAAATAAATGTTGCTAACAACACACCTCGAGCTTTGTCTTCATGATTATACTTCAAAAAACCAAAAAAAACAATTAAGTTAATAATTGCACCTAAACTAATCAGCTTAGTGATGGAATTGTCTGAAACAGAATTATTAAAAATTTCAATAATCTTAGTGATGCTAACCTCTCCAAATAGAAAAACTATAGTCAAAATAGTACCCACAAAATTTGAGGTAAAACCTATTAAAGTTCCAATTATGATATTCTTTTTTTTCAATTTAATTTCCAATTTTTTATTTCTTCCAGATCCTCAAAAGAGGTCATATCATAACTTATAGGAACAACAGAGATGTAACCTTCTTTTAGGGCCCATTCATCTGTTTCCTTACTATTATCTTGATTAATAAAAGTTCCGGTAAGCCAGTAATATTCTTTCCCAAGTGGACTAATCCGTTTTTCATATGTGTCTTGCCAATAACCTTTGGCTTGTCTACAAATTTTAATTCCCTTGAATTTATCTGTTTTTGATGGAAAATTCACATTTAAAATTAGATTTGATTTTTTTTGCTTCAAAACATTCAAACAAATTTTCTTAATATATTCTTCGCATGGTTTAAAGTTTGCATCCCAACTATAATCAAGAAGTGAAAAACCTATTGATTTTATTCCTTCAATTCCAGCTTCAACAGCAGCACTCATAGTTCCAGAATAAATAACATTAATTGAGGAGTTTGCACCATGATTTATTCCTGAAACACATAAATCTGGTTTTCTTTTTAAAATTTTACGTATTGCAAATTTGACACAATCAGCAGGGGTGCCAGAAATGCTAAATTCCTTTTGTGGTCCATCATCAATTTTCTCTTTTTTACAGTATAAAGTATCGCTTATCGTAATTGCATGTCCCATTCCGCTTTGTGGGCTGTCAGGTGCCACAACTACCACTTCACCAATTTTATTCATTATATTAATAAGTGACCTAAGGCCAGGCGCAGTTATACCATCATCATTTGTAACTAAAATTAAAGGTTTTTTCATATTCAAATATAATTGAGACAAAAGTACATAATTTAATATTTTACTACTTTAACAAAAAATTATTAAACTACTTAATTATATTACTTAATAATTTATTTATTTTTGATTTCTTATGAGAAGAAAATTACTCACACCTTTTCTTGGAGCTCTAATATTTATTGCTTCATGTAATTCTGTACCGAATGATTTTGATACAGACAATAGAGATACATTGGTTATTCAGTTGATTACCTCTGTATTAGAGCAAGCTCATTTTTTAGATAAAAATATTGATGATGAATTTTCCGAAAAAGTCTACCAAACTTTTTTAAAAAATTTAGATCCATATAAAAGATATTTTTATTCTTCAGATATAAAGGAATTTTCCAAATATAAATTTTCTTTAGATGATGCTTTTAAAAATCCTAATGTTGAGTTTTTTGAATTGGTTTATAATCGCTACAACAAAAGAATTCTTGAATCTCAGGATATTTATAAAGAAATATTATCAATTCCTTTTGATTTCACTAAGGATGAATTGTGTGAGTGCGATTTTGAAAATCTTGATTATGTTGACTCAAGAGATGAAATGTATGATAGATGGAGAAAGTTGCTTAAAATATATGTAATTGAAAATTATCATGATGAGATAAAAAACAATGAAAGAAAAAAAACAGAAGATGTTGATTTTATCAATAAACCTTTAGATTTAATTGAAAAGGAAATAAGAAAGACATTATTTGAAAGCATGAATGAAAGCTTTAGGTTTCTTAAAGAGGAATTACAAAGATCAGATTGGTTTTCAGTTTACATTAATTCTTTCGTTACGCAATATGATCCAAACACCTCATATTTAGATCCAGAATCAAAAGATAGATTTGATGTAGATATGTCAGGTAATTATGCAGGTATTGGTGCTAGACTCCAAAAGAAAATTGATAAGGTTGAAATTACAGAGCTTATTTCAGGTGGACCTGCATGGAGAGATAATATATTAGAAAAGGGTGATGCAATTCTAAAAGTAAGACAAGATAATGCTAACGAGGCAGTAAGTATTTTAGAAATGAGACTTTCTGAGGCTGTAAAATTAATTAAAGGAGAAAAAGGTACAAAAGTACATTTAACAATAAAAAAAGTAGACGGAAGTATTTCTGAGGTTGCTGTTAAACGAGACATTGTATTATTGGAAGAAACCTATATAAAATCCTCTATTGTTGATAAAGACAATAGCAGCTATGGAATAATAAACATACCTAAATTTTATATTGACTTTGATAATCAAAGTAATCGTGATGCCGCAAAGGATCTTAAAACCGAAATTATCAGGCTTAAGGAACAAGGTGTTAAAGGTCTGGTCATTGATCTTAGAAATAATGGTGGTGGGGCTCTAAAAACTGTTGTTGATATGGCTGGTATGTTCATTAAAAGCGGACCTGTTGTGCAGGTTAAATATTTTGATAAAGAAAAAGAGATTTTGAGTGACAAAGACAGATCTATATTATGGAATGGCCCATTGGTAATTTTAGTTAATGAGGGTTCAGCTTCAGCGTCTGAAATTCTAGCAGCTGCAATGCAGGATTATAAAAGAGCCATAATTATTGGTGGAACCCAAACATGGGGAAAGGGAACTGTACAAAATGTTTTTCCATTAAACAGGATGGTCAGAGGAAATACAAATGGTGATTTAGGTGCCTTGCGCTATACAACTCAAAAATACTATAGAATAAATGGAGGCTCTGTACAATTAGAAGGTGTCAAGAGCGACATAAATGTTCCATACAAATATAAATATCTAGACTTTGGAGAGAAAGATTCAGAAAATCCTCTACAATGGGATGAAATTGATGATGTTGAATTTACTGCTTGGCAAAGTAATTTTGATTTTAATTCTGCTATAGAGAAAAGTAAAAATAGAATGAAGAATAATGATTACTTAAGATTGCTTGAAGAAAATGCTGAATGGATTAAATCTCTCAGTGATAACAAGATTGTAAATTTAAATTATTTAAAATATAAGTCTGAAACTGAAGAAAAGTTAATAAAATCAGAAAAGTTTAAAGCATTAAATGACTATTCATCTAGTTACACTTTTAGATCACTTCCTTACGAAATTGATTTGATTAGTAAAGATTCAGTCTTAGGTATTAAGAGAAAAAGATGGCATAAAAGTCTTAACAAGGATTTTTATATTGATGAAGCTCTTTCAGTACTTTCTGACTTAAGACTCACCTTACTAGAAAAATAAAAACCTATGTCAAGTTTTTTAAAAAGGTTTTTTGATTTAAAGAAGAACTTTATTGGAGTTATCAGTCTTGGTCTTATTCTATTCGTTTTTATTGTCTCCGTTTTTGCTTATCAAATTGCACCAGATAATACATCTAATGCAAACAAAATGAATCTTTCCATACAATCTAAAAAGCCTGGATTTGAAATAGATTTTCTCGTTAAAAAAAATAATAGTTATCGTAATTTTAATTTTAATAATTTTTTATGGGGATATGAAGACGTAGCCGATGAAATTCCTTTATCAAATTATGAAATTAAAGATGGTATTATCCATTATTTACCTTATAACTCAGCAGAACCTGATTTTAAAATAATCAATAGCGACCTTGCAGAAATTGAAAACAAAAAATTTTATTTTGGAACAGATAAATTTGGAAGAGATGTATTAAGCAGAATAATCATTGGTTCAAGAATTTCTTTTTATATTGGTTTTATTTCTGTTCTAATATCATTATTTATTGGAGTTATTTTAGGGTCAATTTCTGGGTATTATTCGGGAATACTAGACAAAATTATTATGTGGATCATTAATGTAACTTGGTCTATCCCAACATTATTATTAGTTATAGCAATTTCCTTAGCTTTAGGAAAAGGGTTTTGGCAAGTATTTATTGCTGTTGGATTAACTATGTGGGTAGAAGTGGCAAGAGTAGTTAGAGGACAAGTTAAGAAATACAAAGAACAGCAATTTGTTATTTCGGCAAAGGTTCTGGGTTTGAGCGACTTTAGAATAATTTTTTATCATATTTTACCAAATATTGTTTCCCCTTTAATTGTTATTTCTGCTGCAAATTTTGCTGCGTCAATTTTAATAGAAAGTGGTTTAAGTTTTTTAGGTCTTGGTGCACAACCTCCTATGACAAGTTGGGGAATGATGATAAAAGACAATTATAATTACATAATTCTCGGTGACCCTTTTTTAGCAATAATTCCAGGTGTGTGTATTATGCTACTTGTGTGTGCATTTATGCTTTTGGGAAACTCTTTAAGAGATGTCCTTGATGTGAGAAGCTAGTTTTTGTTTGGTGGAAATTGCAATAAAATCTTATTTACCATTGCATTGATTTTTTCACCTTTTTTTTCTGGTTTGTCAGAATAAATATATCCTTTACCGATTCCTTGCCAAACCAATTCATTTTTTTTATTATCAACTATATCAATAAATAAAACACCTTCATTATATTTAAAGGAGTTTAGATACCAACTTCCTGCATAGTGTCCAATTCCGCTATATGGGCTCTGAATCATTGAACCATAATAATTACTTGATGGGTAATAATTAATCTTTTGATTAGTTTTTGTGAAGAAATTTATGATAAAATCAGGGTCAATTGAACTTTTTCTAAATCCTTTATTATACAATTCAACATCAATTGCCTTTAAAATTCTTTTTTTATCAATATCGTTAATTTTCACCTCATCAATCCCCTGCTTTGAAAATGCATAAGTCTTGAGATTTGAAAAATTTATATTTTTATTATAGTCTGATGATACTCTTATCGAATCACAGGATAATAAAATAAATACGCATAGAATTGAAATGTGTATTTTTTTCATATTAAAAATTTTCTAAAAGTTTATCATCTACTAAGTTAGGTAAAGTTACATTAAGTTGGGGGTTTTTTTTCATAGCTCTTTTAATTTGATCAATAGCCCCTTTATTTCTTGCCCAGCTTCTCCGCGCAATTCCATTATTTACATCCCAGAATAACATTGATTCAATATTTTTTTCACTTTTTTCTGAACCGTCAATTAGCATTCCAAAACCTCCATTAATAACTTCACCCCAGCCTACACCACCTCCATTATGAATACTAACCCAGGTAGCTCCTCTAAAACTGTCACCAATTACATTTTGAACAGCCATATCAGCGGTAAATTGGGATCCATCATAAATATTTGATGTTTCTCTGTATGGGGAATCTGTCCCGGAAACATCATGATGATCTCTTCCTAAAATAACTGGACCGATTTTTTTTTCTTTGATTGCCTTATTAAATGCTTTTGCAATTTCAATTCTTCCGGTCGAATCAGCGTAAAGGATTCTTGCTTTCGACCCAACAACTAATTCATTTTCTTTTGCTGCTTTGATCCACTGAATGTTATCCTTCATTTGTTGCCTGGTGTCATCAGTTGCATTTATAATTAGTTTTTCTAAAACCTCACATGCAATCGAGTCGGTTATTTCTAAATCTTCTTGTTTTCCTGATGAGCATACCCATCTAAATGGCCCAAAACCATAATCAAAACACATCGGACCCATAATATCTTGAACATAACTTTGATACTTAAAACTCCCATCCTTTTCAAGAATATCAGCATTAGCTTTAGAGGCTTCTAACAAAAATGCATTACCGTAATCAAAAAAATATGTTCCCTTTTTTACATGTTTATTAATAATCTCAACGTGTCTTATAAGGGTTGACTTAACTTCATTTTTAAATTTTTTTGGATTTTTATGCATTAAATTATTTGCTTCTTCTAATGTATATCCAACTGGATAATAACCCCCAGACCAAGGATTATGAAGGGAGGTTTGGTCACTGCCTATATCAACAATTATATCATTTTCATAAAACGATTCCCAAACATCAACGATATTTCCATGAAATGCAATTGAAACTACCTCTTTATTTTTTTGAGCATTTTTAACCCTATTAACCAATTTTTTGGTATCATCAATAATTTCATCAACCCAATTTTGTGAATGTCTAGTTTTTATAGCTTTAATATTAACTTCTGCACATATTGTAATACATCCTGAGATGTTACCCGCTTTAGGTTGAGCACCACTCATACCCCCCAAGCCAGAAGTTAGAAATATTTTACCTCTAGGATTTTTATTAATTTTTCTAAATGCATTAAGCACCGTTATTGTGGTTCCATGAACAATACCTTGAGGTCCAATATACATGTAACTTCCTGCTGTCATTTGACCATATTGACTAACTCCAAGAGCATTAAATTTTTCCAGATCTAACTTTTTAGAATAATTTGGTATTACCATTCCGTTAGTTACTACTACTCTTGGTGCATTGAAATCTGAAGGAAATAGCCCCATGGGATGACCTGAGTAAATTACAAGAGTTTGTTCATCTGTCATTTCAGACAAGTATTTCATTGTAAGAAGGTATTGAGCCCAGTTTTGGAATACAGCACCATTACCTCCATAGGTTATGAGCTCGTCTGGATGTTGAGCAACTCGCTTATCCAGGTTATTTTGGATCATTAGCATTATTGCTGCAGCTTCTTTTGACTTGTGCGGATACTCATTAATTGGTCTAGCATACATTTTGTAGGCTGGTTTAAATCTATACATATAAATTCTTCCAAATTTTTCAAGTTCATATTTAAATTCAGAGATTAATTCTTGATGAAATTTTTTATCAAAGTATCTTAAAGCATTAATAAGTGCAAGTTTTTTTTCTTGATTAGAGAGTATACTCTGCCTAATTGGTGCATGATTCACACTTGGATCATAATTTTTCTTGATTGGTAATTCCTTTGGGATTCCTATTGAAACTTCTTTTTTGAAATTCATCTAATTAATTTTTGGGTTATATCCATAATGATATTATTTGTAATTGCTGTTGCAACAATATCCTCTTTTAAGTTAGTATTCTTCGTTAAGACATTTATATACTTCATCCGTTATGTACAAAGCATGATTATTAGTTAATAACAATAGTAATACCAAAGATAAATTAAAACATAGTAATTTCGATTATCTTTGTTTTAGCTTATTGTGATGAAAAGATTTCTCCTTTACTTAATTATTTTAATTCTATCATTTAGTTGTGGAACTAAAAGAGTAATCTACAATAACAAATCAGAAGAACCTAAAAAAGGGGTTAAAGCCAAAAAAGAAAAGTCTGGAAAGAAAAATCAAATAAAGGTTGTTATAGCACCTAAAATTTTAAATACTGAGGACTATGTTAAATATTTCTCAAATATCGCAATGGATGAAATGATTCAATTTGGTATTCCAGCAAGTATAACTTTAGCACAAGGCATTTTAGAATCAGGTGCAGGTAAAGGTAGGTTAGCAATTCAAGCCAATAACCATTTTGGAATAAAATGTCATGATTGGAATGGTAAAAAAATTTACCATGATGATGACAAAGAACAAGAGTGTTTTAGAAAATATGATAATCCAGAGTATTCTTACAGAGATCATTCTCTATTTTTAACAAACAGAGATCGGTATTCATTTCTTTTTGATTTCAAAAGAGATGATTATAAGCAGTGGGCAAAAGGATTAAAAAAAGCTGGTTATGCTACAGACCCTAAATATCCCCAAAAGTTGATTGATTTAATTGAAAGATACGAGCTTTATAAATATGATAATATAGTTTTAAAGAAAAAAAATAAACAGTATAAAGTTAGAAGAGGGGATACACTATATTCAATCTCCAAAAAATTTAACATGTCTATAAATTCGATAAAAAGCCTTAATAACTTACAGGGTGATTATTTAACAATTGGTCAGACGATTATCATAAAAAAATAATACTCAAGTCATCAACGTTTTGGTGTAATCAATGTAGTGGACCAGTGAGGATTGTTTGATTATAGCCTGAACCAAAACTATGTTGATGATCTTGAATATCATTAATTATTAAAATTATATCATATTCAAGATCAAAAAACATAGCATATCAATAAAAAATTAACATTTTATTGTTAATATTTTTTATTTCAGAAAAGCACAAAATAATAATGGTGAATCTACCATTGCAGATTCACCATTACTATTGATTATCTAAGTATAATCTTTAATTAAACTCAAACTTATCCTTCAATCCGTTATATTTTCTGAATTGTTCAGTGTTAAGAATTGATTTTAGTCTGATTTCAAAACCTTTCATATTTTTTTGGATAAATTTACTATCAGCACCATTTGATTCTAATGATTGCTTTCTTTCATTATATTTTAGCGTTAAAGCTATAATCTCATTAAGCTGATCATTTTCTACATTTAGTTCATTTAATAAATTATTGTTATTTTCTTTGAAATTATTTATTTCTTCATTGGTTTGTGAAAATCCAGTAAAGATTGAAAATAAAAATATTAGTGTAAAAACTGTTTTTTTCATTTTTTTATTTTTAGTAGTTAAACGACAATTCTATATAATTTCCATCAGCATTTGGTGCCAAAACAAAACAACTATTCCATATGTATAATTTGTTTGAATCAGACCAACTAGCCTGATCGACTTCTAATTCATAAGTTACAGTCAGCCAATCTCCTGGTCCACTACCTTCACAATAATATTCTGAAGTATATGCTAATTCTTTTTCTTGACCATTAATAGAAAGATACATGTTTGGACCCATATCTCCAGTGTCTAAATCAAAATACCAATCCAAGTAATCGAATGTAACCGAAACTTCAATACTTGATGGAGTTGCAGTGTATGCATCTGATGGAATAGTTACCTCAACATGATCATTACCCATAAACATACAATAATAGAATTCATCAAGATCACATCCAGGGCCCATGTAGAATTCCCAAAATGGATCTGTAAACACGCTTGGATCCATTGAATTTATTGCATATGATTCTGAAACTAAAACAGTTTCTGTAACAGTAACGCCATATGACTCACTAGAGGTATTTCCTGAGCTATCAGTTGCAGTATACGTAACAGTGTATGATCCGGCAGTATTTGTATCAACATCACTAGTAACAGATAATTCCACTTCACCGTCAACACAATCATTAGCACTAGCATCGGCAACTTCAAAATCACCACCAATCGCTAAAGATGTAATAGCATTATCACTAATTGTAATTACTGGGGCTACATCATCGGTTATTTCAATAGATTGAACTAATTCCTCAGCAGCATTTCCATCGGAATCTGTAACATTGTAAGAGATAGTGTAGGAACCAGGTGCAAAATTGGTAATATCAGTTTCAGTTTCAATAGTTCCAGTCAAATCTCCATCGTCTAAATCTGTCGCTGATGGTGACTCTACCATGGCAATGACCGCATTAATAAATGCGGTTTCATCCGGATTTGGACATAAATAATCAAATGTAGATAAATTGAAACTATATGATAAACCAGCACTTGCAGAGATTACAGGAACATGTAATTCTTCAAGGGCTGAAACCTGTTCGCTTAAAGCACTAACTTGCTCACTTAATTCAGAAATTGTAGCTAGTAAGTTATCAATTGTTGGTGAACTAATTTCACCACCAACCGTCAGGTTTCCAGTGATTACTACATTATCAGGTAAACCTATTTGAATTTGATTATCAGTTGAACCGTCTGTTTCAACTTCATTGTTAGTTCCAATGATTAATAAAGTTTCTTCAGGTGAGTTATCTCCGGAATAAACATCGACATTAAATACACCATTGTCCCCAGCAACAGAAAGATCTAAATTATCAAGG
>MDTC01060963.1_pt1 | contig 25910 bp, 27 predicted proteins | sample 811181 | NCBI WGS metagenome assembly MDTC01 (sample SAMN05326644, study PRJNA326480) | marine metagenome | isolation source: seawater | place: Pacific Ocean: North | collected 2011
CCTGCGAACAAAGTGGTCGAGTAGGAATGCCGATAATTAATTGCCCGATGAATTTTACAGATGTTTGGCGAAAAGACTTAGGTCAAGCGTCAATAAAAATTGTTTTAGATCCGCGTGGCGATAAGGTATTTAGTGATTTCTCCAATTTAAGACGTGTAGAACTTTTAGTCGGACCGGAGGGTGGTTTTTCAAGTGAAGAACTTTCTGAGGCAAAAGCTTTTGGAGCGAGTCTGCTTCGGCTTGGATCTCGTGTCTTACGAGCAGAAACAGCTCCTGTGGTAGCCCTTTCGTTATTACAATACTTGTATGGCGATTTAGGATAGTTGGAAATAATCTGTCGAGGAGTAAGTTAATAGAAAGGCGCCCGACAATATCGGGCGCCTTTTGAGAGGGTTGCGTTTATTTTCGTGGAACGAATTCTGGATAAGCTTCCAGACCGCATTCAGCAATGTCGACTCCTTCACTTTCCTCTTTTTCCGACACTCTGATACCAAATACTGTCTTTATAACCATCCAAGTTACAAAGCTGGTTATGAAAACCCATGTAAATATTACTAGTGCACCGACTAGTTGACCCGAGAAGGTGGCATCCGCGTCAGAAAAAAGAACTGCGAAGATACCAAATAAGCCAACCACTCCGTGGACTGAAATTGCACCGACCGGATCATCAATTCTTAATTTGTCGAGTCCGACGATACTGAATACGACTATCACACCGCCGATGAATCCAATAATTGTCGAAAGCAAGGGAGATGGGTCGGCCGGCTCAGCGGTGATAGCTACTAGGCCAGCTAACGCCCCATTTAGGGCCATTGTCAAGTCGGCTTTCCCGAATAGAATGCGTGCAATGATTAAGGCTCCAATCAAACCGCCCGCTGCAGCTGCATTCGTATTCAGGAAGACATTCGCAACTTCATTCGCAACTCCGATACCCCCGAGTTTTAGCGTTGACCCGCCGTTGAATCCAAACCATCCCATCCAAAGGATAAATGTTCCCAAAGTTGCAAGAGGCATATTTGCGCCGGGAATAGCCTGTGCTGATCCGTCTTTAGCGTATTTACCTTTTCGCGGACCGAGCAGTAAAACACCGGCAAGCGCTGCAGTAGCTCCTGCGAGATGCACGATTCCTGAACCCGCATAGTCACTGTAACTAAGCGCGCCAATGAAGGGTACGTCTTTCCCACCCCAAGTCCAGCCGCCTTCAATGGGGTAAATAACTGCAGTCATCACGACGGCAAATGATAGAAAGGCCCAAAGCTTCATTCGTTCTGCGACTGCACCTGAGACTATGGACATCGCCGTAGCTACGAAAACCACTTGGAAGAAAAAGTCCGAAGCGCCTGAGTAGACAGACCCGCCATCGAAACCTTCCTCGGCCGAATCTAAGAGGACCTGGGCTACAGCCGCATTATCCATTTCTGCCACTGTCGTTATGCCACTTAAGAAGAATCCTCCGTCATACATAAATTGATAACCGCAGATCAAATACATTGTGCTTGCTATTGCAAAAAGGGCAACGTTCTTTGTCAGAATTTCTGTTGTATTTTTAGCTCGGACTAGGCCTGCCTCCAACATTGCGAAGCCTGCTGCCATCCACATAACCAGAGCGCCGCAAATAAGAAAATAAAATGTATCCATGGCGTACTGTAATTCAAAAATTTGGTTTTCCACTCTTACCTCCATTGCGACTTATTTTTAAGCCGCTGACAATTTTAGGTCAAATTAAACTGCTTCTTCTCCGATTTCACCGGTCCTAATTCGTATTATCTGCTCCAAGGAAGTGACGAAAATTTTACCATCGCCAATTTTTCCAGTGTTTGCAGTTTTGCTAATCGCTTCTATTGTTTTATCTAACAACCCAACGCCGATAGCGGCTTCTATCTTTACTTTAGGTAAAAAGTCGACTACGTATTCTGCACCTCGATACAGCTCGGTATGGCCTTTTTGCCGACCAAATCCCTTCACCTCTGTTACCGTAATGCCTTGGACCCCTATCTCGGACAATGCTTCTCGCACGTCGTCGAGCTTGAATGGCTTTATAATCGCCGTTACTAACTTCATCGTGTTTCTCCTTTTGTGGTCGCTTGGTCTTGCTTCGAACGCTGTCTCACGATTCAGCCGACAGCGTTATGGACAATTAGGTAATGCACGGTCCGTGCCACATAGAAAATATTTATTGTTAACAACAAGTTGTATGAAACGAGTTGTTTAGGTTTTAGAAAATTCAGTACCAGAGCGTTCGGAGGTGCACAACTATTGTGCAGATTAATTCCTGATCTTCGATCGCTGAGCTTTATTGCGCCAACTTGGTGCGCCGGTCTTGCTTTGATAAAGTGTTGCTGAGCCTTTCGGGTCGAAGTAAAGTAAGCTTGTAAATGTTAAGAGCTAGGTATTTTTAAATAGAAGGAGTTAAACGTTGGATAAAAAGTTCTTTGACCAGGTAACAGAGAGGGTTGCAGCAATTTTGCCTCAAGCCGAAGCGCTGGGTCAAAATGTCCGAAATGACATGAAGGATAAAATAGAAGAGCAACTCAAGAATAGTCTGGGCTCGCTCAATATAATAAGTAAGGATGAATTTGACGCACAGTCTGCTGCTCTGCAGCGGGCTCAAGTTCGCATTAAAGCTTTAGAAGAAAAAGTAAGTCGATTAGAAATTGAGGTTGAAAAAAAATAGGGATATTTTTGTGGTTTTTAAAGAGTGCTTCAAAGATTAGAAAGGATCTTTCGATCCTTTCTAATCTAAATTCTATTTGCTGTTTTCTATCATGTATTGTACTAACGCTGTAATATCTGCGTCTGTGCAAGTAAAGCATAAACCCTTGGGCGGCATGTTATTGATGCCAACGATCGCATTTTGAACAACTGTATCCATTCCTTTTTCTAAGCGAGAAGTCCACGCGGCACTATTCCCCGATTCAACTTTTGGGGCACCGGCAGCTCCAGTGCTGTGGCAAGCAAAACAAGATGCCATGTAAGTTGCTTTTGCGTCGAATCCATCGCTCAGTTGAGCAAGCTGGATTGATTTTTCATAGCCGAGAGTCGGGTTCACGCAAGCAAAAGCCCACAACAACATAACCAGTTTAATATAATTTCTTATTAACTTCTTTATTACATCCATTTTTTACTCCTCTCTAAGAATCGCTAGATTTTTTTTTTGGATCCTTCATCGTTTTGCAACTGATAATGCATCGCATTGGTGTGAGTTATTGTTCTATCATGTAGTTAACAATGCTCTGTAGCTGTTCATCACTGCAGGTCATGCATAGTCCTCGAGCAGGCATTACACTGAATCCGTTAATGACGTTCGCCATCACAGCATCCATTCCTTTGCTCATTCTCGCTTCCCACTCCCGTTTGGCTCCAAGTTTTGGCGCGCCAGCGGCGCCTGTGGTGTGACAGGCCATACAATTTGCTAAGTACCCGGCTTCGGCATCGTAACCGGGTGTTGCTATTGTGGATAATGAAGGTTCGGTCTCCTTAGCCTGTTGTAACGTTATCTCCAGGGCATCAGAAGTTTCTGTCATTTCCATAGCTCCGGCTTTTTTGCCCACACACTCTTGGCCCAACAGGCAAATTTTCTCGACAGGCGCTAGGTTGTTTGCGGGAGACTGCTGGCTTAATACTGAAGCGCTAGCCATAAAGAGAAAAGTTAGGGCACAAATATGAGCGGTGATTACTTTAAGCGAGTTAATGTTGGTTCGAAAACTGAAGTGTATTAAGTTGGTCATCCTATACAAATTCCTCTTCTGGTTTACCATTTTTATAATCTCTGTTAACTGACGCTTTATGATCTGGGTGAGTTTATAGAATCCTGTAACGGATCCTTGGTGATGCGTAACGAGCGTTTTGGGTTAAGGGAGCGATCCAGTATATACCGATCGCGATAAAAATTTGCGCAGTAGTATAGCTGAAATGTACGTTGACACAAAACAAATAGTTGCTACTTCTCTGATATCGTAACGTTGATTGGGAGTTGATGATAATAAATCTCATTTGTATTACTGTATAATCCGTATGCGACATAGAAATTAACATTGATATCATTTATCCCGCGACTTTTAGGAAGAAAGTCTTTCGTTATATCAATGCGCTCGACTACTTCTAGTCGCTTAGATCGTATTTTCGGGAGCGATGAGATTGTAGGGCCTGCTTGTGTAAACTCTCCGCTTGAATTAAGCGCAAAAATCTGTGAGCCCACTTCTGCGACGACAATAAAAAAACCTTCTTTGTTGATATGAATCGGATCTATGTAGATAGCAGCAATAACATTCAAAGCCTCGTCAGATGAGAGATTGTTTGTGAACTTGAAGTCATCTGCAATTAAAATTCCACCTTGGAATTTTGCTCCTCTCGAGGAGCCGTCCCCGGTGCTTAGCGTTTCTCCTAAGTCCATGATCGAATCGCTTTCGAAGTTGCTAAATAATTCATACGCGCCTTTGACATCGCATACCGGGTCAATTTTTTCAGCAAAAGTATTTGCTAAAAGCATGTAGTCACCGGGTTCAAGATTTGCGCTTAACTCAGATCCACAGCCCTCCTTAGTTTTATAGTCCAGATAATTGATCTCCAAAAAAGGATTGGAAATTAAAAGCACCGCATCAAGGGTTTGAGATTCTATAGCAAAGTTAACGGTAGTTTGTTTGCTTAGAGAAAAAGGATAGAGATCGATGAAGCTATCGTCAGCTCCTCCTCCTGTAATTTGGCTAACTGTGCAATCACCCTCACTAAGCTCTGCCAGGGTTCGACCGAAAATCAATTTCTTTTTCGGGCAGTCAATTAGTCCAGAGTACAGTGCTTTAACGCCGTCGATATCGTCCGCGGTTAGCCTGTCTATTGAAGAGATCGATGGCGCCATTATTGATAGCGAATTCTCTTCATGTTCAAGCCCGATAGCATGACCCAACTCATGTAAAGCCATTCTACGAAAGTCTGAGGCTTGATTTCGCCCGAGGCGAGGACTGCCGTCATAAACATCGTAATTCATTGTATTATTGATCACGATGTCGGACTCTATTATTGATGGCTCTCCGAGAATTTCTCTTCGGTAGCTTCGCATGGTAACGGCAAGAGTGTTTTTACCGTAGGCAACCCCACAAATATCACTTGTAAAAGCAACACCATTTAGTTGGTCAACAATACACGGATCTTGAAATTCATCTACATATTGAAATTGAAAAACGGTTTTCTGAGACCACTCATTGAGTGCGGATTTAAATGCATCGTTCCAGCTTAACCCTGACGGCGATATTCCGGGTATTTGTACGAAAAACGTAGTTGATCCTGACATCCACCTTGAGCCCGAAATTTCGTAAGAAAAAATTTCTCGCGAAAAAGAAAGCAAGAAAAGTAAATGGACGAAATAAATAAATTTTCTTATCAATGACTTTTATCTCGAGTTTCTGTAACCGGGGTGATTTTACATGTCAGATCTTTTTTTTCGATAAGATCCATTTTTGATGTTTTCCCACCAAGACTGGTTATTTATATACCAATCTATAGTCTTCTTTAAACCAGTGGCAAAGGTTTCGCTCGGTACAAATTTTAGCGTAGATTTGATTTTTGAAGCATCAACCGCGTACCTGACATCATGGCCAGGCCGGTCCTGCACAAATGAAATCAAGCTGGCCGCGCTATTATTTTGTGCGCACGGTGAATGTGGATATCTTTGTTTTAACGTTTCGTCGGAATGAAATTGCGAGTCGAGCAATGAACATAATAATTTGACAACGTCTAGATTTCTCATTTCGTTATTCCCGCCAATGTTGTATGTCTCACTGTGTCTTCCTGAAGACAACACTAAGTCGATAGCGGTGTTATGATCGTCAACAAAAAGCCAGTCTCGAATTTGTTGACCATCTCCATAAACAGGAATCGATTTTCCCAACAAGATATTAAGTATGCAAAGTGGTAACAGTTTTTCCGGGAACTGAAAAGGACCGTAGTTGTTTGAACAATTGCTGGTCGTTGTTTTTAAGCCAAAGGTTTGGTTGTAGGCCCGAACCAAATGGTCGGACGCTGCTTTACTTGCAGCATACGGGGAATTCGGAGCGTATGGCGTGGTTTCACAAAAAGGTGTCCCATCGTCGGTTAACGAACCATAAACTTCATCAGTTGAAACGTGATGAAAATGATGGCAGTCGAGACGATCATTGCTGTCTAACCAAATTTGTTTTGCTGCTTTAAGTAGTGAATGAGTCCCGGTAATATTTGTTTCTAAAAAAGTGTCGGGCCCCGTTATTGATCTATCAACATGGCTTTCGGCCGCAAAATGAACAATCGTATCAATCTGATAGTTCTTTAAAAGGTCAGTAACTAGTTGCTGGTCTCTAATATCACCCTCGATAAAAGCAAACGTAGGATCGTGTCGCAGATGTTCAAGGTTAATTGCGTTCCCGGCATACGTTAAGTTGTCCAGTGCGACTATGATGTCCTTTGGCTTTCTTTCTCGCCAATAGTTAACAAAGTTTGTGCCGATGAACCCTGCTGCACCCGTAACTAATAATTTTTTCATTTAAAATGTGCTCTATGCAGATCAGGTTTGTTGCTTAGGAAATTACCAATGACGGCATTTAAAGATAAAAGCATATAAAAATACAAGCTATAAACCCGCAGTCAGATCGGATTTTTTTTCGATTTTCTTTTTTAAAACGGTGTTTAATTGAGTCTGCCAGCTCTCTTTAGGGCATTCAAAATTCGTGAGCGTTTTTCCTCTGTCCATTACGCTATAGCTCGGACGTTGCGCGATACTTTCATAATCGCGTGATGGAACTCGCGCTATGGGTATACGCGTTGTCAGCAAACCTAATGATAGCGCTTCTTTCTGAATTTCGGTAGCAAAGTCATACCAGCTTAGTGTTCCTCCATCGTTCCAGTGGTATATCTTGTGAGCGGTTCCTTCAACTAGCTTCTGGGCGATACTCATTAAAACCCTTGCTAACGAATTCGATGAGGTGGGTGAAATAATCTGATCATCGATTACGCTTAAACTATCACGGGTTATCATAAGATTGAGCATGGTGTTAACAAAATTTTTTCCAGTGGAGGAATAGAGAGCAGAAGTCCGAACAATACTACTACTCTCAGGCAGTTTTTTAATAACGCTCTCTTCTCCCTTGCGCTTGCTAAGTCCATAGATGTTTATTGGGTTTGGGGTCGCGTATATGTCATAAGGCACGGAGGCATTTCCATCAAACACAAAGTCAGTTGAGACTTGTAAAAGTTTTGCGTTGTGATTATGAGCCCACTTTGAAAGGAGTTCTGGACCTAAAGCATTTACCTCATATGAAATCTCATGATTAATTTCGGCTCCATTCACATCAGTGTACGCGGCGGTATTAATTAATACCGCTACATCTCTACTTGGTAGTTTTAAATCGATACTTTTTGGGTCCGTAATATCTAACTGTGATTTTGAAAACGGTAAAAGCGTGTGTGTCATTGATATTGGATGACTTGACCAGAGCTTTATAATGGACTGACTGAGTTGACCACTGCTTCCTGTAAGTACTACTGAATTTTTCAACGGCGACGATAGTTTCATAGTTTGGTTTACAATATTATTCGAAAAGGTCGGATTCTTGAAAAGGTTTGCCGCATTGGTCGTTTTTCGAGAGAAATGGGGTTTCATGAACCAACGGCCACGTAATCCCGATAAGCGGGTCGTTCCAAAGAATGCAGTGATTATCCTCTGGGAAGTAATAGTCAGTGCATTTGTAAATTAACTCAGCTTGTTCACTCAAAACATAAAACCCATGAGCAAAACCAGGAGGAATCCATAATTGTTTTTTGTTTGCAGCGGAAAGTTCGATGCCGACCCACTTCTTAAAAGTGGTCGAAGATTGTCGTAAATCGACCGCTACATCAAAAACTTGACCTGAAGTAACGCGAGCTAATTTGCCTTGTGGATGCATTCGTTGATAGTGAAGGCCTCGTAAAGTTCCTCTGCACGATTGACTTTGATTATCTTGAACAAAGTGTAAATTTGGATTCACTTCTTTGAACTGAGATTGCTTCCATGTCTCCATAAAATAACCTCGATCATCGTGATGCACGTGAGGTTCAAAAACTAAAACGTCGGGTATAGCGGTTCTTATAATCTTCATAGGTGCTTGTTTTTTTCGTTGGTCTGATCAACTAACTCGGCAAGATAACGGCCATACCCGCTTTTTTCTAAAGCGGCGGCGCTTTCCGCCAGCTGCGACTTGGTGATGAAATTTTGGGTATAGGCAATTTCTTCGGGGCAACCAATTTTTAATCCTTGACGTTCTTCAAGTACCCGAATGAAAACTGCTGCATCAAGAAGAGAGTTTGTGGTCCCGGTGTCTAGCCAAGCGGTACCGCGGTCAAAAAACTCAACATTAAGTGCGTTATTACTTAGGTAAACTTTATTAACGTCGGTAATTTCGAGCTCACCACGTTTGGAAGGCTTAATTGATTTGGCAATGTCTACAACCGAATTATCGTACATATAGAGCCCGGTAACAGCATAGTTTGATTTGGGGACAGGCGGTTTTTCTTCTAAATCGATTGCACTTCCTGATTCGTTTACGACTACAACGCCGTATCGTTCCGGATCATTCACATAATATGCAAAAATTGATGCCCCCGCTTTCTGTTGAACCGCTTTTTTTAAGGTTTCCTCGATGCGATTACCATAGAAAATGTTATCACCTAAAATTAGGCAGACCGAACTTTTATCAATAAATTCTTCGGCGATTATAAAGGCTTGCGCGAGCCCTTCTGGTTTTTCTTGCTTCGCATAACTTATGGATATGCCCCAGTTTGTACCATCACCAAGCAAGGTCTTGAATAACGGAGCATCTGATGGGGTCGTGATAATAAGAATGTCACTTATTCCTGCTTGCATTAGAGTAGAGATCGGGTAGTAGATCATCGGCTTGTCATAGACGGGCATCAATTGCTTACTGATGACGCTTGTCATTGGATGGAGCCGAGTCCCAGAACCTCCAGCTAGAATTATTCCTTTTGTCATAAGAGATTAATTATCCAACATTTAAAGTTTATAGTTTTAATGCACTTAACTTTCATTTCTAATTGTAGCGGTAATTTCGGGCAGTATGTCATAAAAAGAAGTACTTGGTTTAAAATCAAGTACTTCTTTGGCTCTTAAATTACTTAATTCGTTGAAACGAGTAAGATTTCTGTATGTCGTTAAATTGATGTTTGTTTTTATGAGTTTCAATTTCGTCAGGGTGATGATTATTATAAAGCTTAGGTACAATAGTGTTGCTGGAAGTTTTACCCGTGGAAGTTTTAAATTGTTGGCTTTTCTCAACTCAACTTCTATTTCATTGATTGTGTAGCTATGTCCGTCGGTTAAGGTTAGAACTTGGGGGCCAGACAATTCACAGTTCAATGCTAGAGTCAGAGCGGTGGCAACATCGTTTACGGAGACTAGTGAGAACTTTCCTTTAAAGTCAGGAAGCCTTGGCATGAACCCAGTGCCGACTAATTTTGAAAAATTCAGAAGATTGCCTTTCATTCCAACACCATAGACGTTTACTGGCCTAAGGATTATTGCTTCAATCTTTTTTGCTTTAGCTTCCTTTAATATTTGGGATTCTGCGATTAACTTGTCTTGTCCGTAAGTTGTGGTATTTTTCCCGTGAATTTGTTTTTGACCCGCTAACGAGCTACTTACATAAATAAATCGTTTTACCCCTGCTTCCAAAGCTGCTCCGAGTAACAGGGTTGTACCGTCCTTATTCACACTTCTACCTGTTTTTCCCCCAGCGTCAGAAACATGCGCAATTCCCGCCGTATGAACAACAATATCAATACCTCTGCAGGCCGCTCGCAGGCTCGGTAAATCCAGCAGGTCTCCGAAGACGATAGTTGAAGAAGAATTTTCTGTGAAGCCAACATTTTTTTTTTGAGAGGGTCGGAATAATTGGGAATGTAAAATTGAATTTCGTTCAAAATTTTGACATAAAGCGCGCCCAATGAATCCATTAGCTCCTGTGACCAAGATTTTTGGCGGCTTTTTGTTTTTTGGGTGTAGTGGTTTCATTAATTTTTAACCGCTCGACTTCGATTTTTACCTTAATCGCGTCTTATAAATCTCCAGCCATGCGTATTAAAAAAATAAAAGCTAGAAATAAGAAATCGGATTATATGTCGCCAATTTTTGCTTGCTGCGTTACCACCAGTATGTACTATTTTCATCTGAGGGACATAGATTAGATCGCCATGCTTTGCAATTCTCATGGAAAGATCAAAGTCTTCAAAATATAAAAAATATCGATGGTCGAAACCATTACACGATTTTAATACCGAAGTTAAACAAAGCATAAAGCATCCACTTGCTATTGTAATTTTTGTAGAATCTTGTCTCCTATTTAAGTCATCGATTCCTCGGTATTCATAGTGAGCTAAACGCGCATCAAAGATTTTCTTTATAGATCTGGTGCCAAATCCACGCACTGCTAACGTTAAAATATCTGGGTATCGTTTGCACAAATTAATTTTAACGTTCTGCGCATTCGTGGCATAGGGTGCTGCTAAAACTGAAGCTGGATTTAGGTTTAAGGCTTTAATTCCAGCTTCAAGTGCATGTTTCCCAATTTCGACATCTGTGTTAAGCATTAAGTGAAATTTTTTTCCTGTTAGTCCTAAAGCGAGGTTATGAGCTTTTCCGTAACCTAAATTTCCATGGCCTTCGATAACATGTACGGCCATATCGAATCTTGTCCAAGTTTCGAGCTCGATTAGCAAGCCTAAGTTTTCGTCCTTAATGCCTGAGTTAATATCAGGCAGTCCAGAAAATTTTCTATTTTTGGCCGAGTACTCAATTTCGTGCTCACTCCACAGGTTCCCGATTTCGTTGTTATTGATAAGATAGCAGCAAAAATCCGCTTGATTATCAACGGCCAGCCTCAGACTTTTTAAAAGCAAAGTTAATTCTTTGCTAGTGGGATGGTAGCAGACAGCAGCTGCAGATAATTCGTTAAAGTTCAACTAAGCGGTCGCCAAATGGTGTGGAGACGACCCTCATACCCTCAGGAATTTCCTCGGCTGGTATTCGTCTCGGTCGGAATCGCTGAGAATTGCGGTTTTGCCCCTGGGGCTCCTCGGCCTCTATTTGTTTTTGCCGACGGAGGAGCTCTTCAAATGGATTTGAATTCTCGTCGGCAACTGATTCCTGATTTTTGGCAGGCTGATCTTTTTTCTCAATAGGGTCTTTCAACGATAGGCTGAGTCGAACAATATTAGTCTCGTCATTGCATGTCACTCCTTGATTCACAGATGACATACAAACTACGTTATCTGGATAGCTGAGATACACAGAAGCTGAGCTAATATTCTCTATTTTAAACTGTGAATAATCTGGTATCGGTGTGCCGGCGCCAGATATCGCTGTTATTGGAACAATTTCGCTGTTGTCGTTACGTAGAAGAACCGAGTAGTTAGAGCCAATGCGAGAAACCCCGACCAATGAAAACGGCATCGATGAATCGATTGTGTTTGTCTTCCGGCTTTGAGCCGAGACATTACGTGAAGGCTGGTTTGAGATATTTTCAAAGAGGGTGAGCTCGCCTTTGTTGGCCGGTTCAATCAAGGGAGCAGTAAACTTATCTATGGTTTGTGCAGATAGCTGGGTTCCCAAGCTGGAGCTCGCGAAAAACATAAAGCTAAAAAAACCAGATTGTTTGAGAGTTTTGAATGAGCGACGCCAGTTTTTTATATATGTGTGGTTCGATAAAAAAGAGATTTTTTTCATTTTATTTTTCTGCGATTTTAAAAGTAAAGACACCAATGTGCAGTACTTAACTAAATAATAGGTCGTTCATTAGATTCAAAAAGTTTCAAAAACGGTTCGAGGTTTAAAGTTAGCAGTGAAGGAGATTAAAAAGGGTATGCGATAATACCGAACCCTTCAGCAAAGCGACGATTTTATAAACGACTGCTTTGTTGAAGGGTGTTCTAGATAGTCTAGCTGGGTTGCAAAAATCCGCGAGATCACTCATCAAACTCAATCGTTTCGCCCAGGCCCTCAATTTCCGCTCCTTCTTCTTCAGTTGGCGCTTTTCCTGTCTCGAGCGTTTCTTTAAGCGCTTTTCCATAGGCAATTTGAGCTGTTTGAAGAGCCGCTGCTTGAGCTTGTAAACGCGCTAGTTCAGACTGAACAAACTGAAGACTACCTAATTGCGCCTTTGTTTCTTCAGATAAATCGTCTGTGTCGTAGTCTTTCCCATCAATTTTTATAATTGGCATAGTTTTCTCGTTTATTTTCAGATTTTGGCTTATTTTATACCTTAAAAAGGCAACTTATTGTAAACAAACTTAGATAGAAACGCGATTTTGTTTTGGTTCAGAAGAGAACTGATTGATCGAGGTCTAGTACTTAGCCTTGAATTTTTGAAGAGATTGAGGGGGAAGCGTGCTGTTTGACCGCCCATTCGACATGCTCTCTAACGATAGATGAGTGGTGATTTCTTCGACTTTCTAAAGCTCTAAGAACAGATTGTTCAGTTGGGGCATTTCCAAGAGCGACTGCAATATTACGAAGCCAACACTCATAACCGATTCGTCTTATCGGTGATCCTTCAGTATTTGAAAGAAATTCCTTTTCTGACCATTTGAACAGTTTAATTAGAGAAACGTTATCCAAGTCATTCCGAGGACGATAATGGGTATCTGGACTAGGTTGTGCAAACTTGTTCCACGGGCATATTAATTGACAATCATCGCAACCAAATATGCGATTCCCGATAGCCGATCGAAACTCAAGTGGGATTGAAGTTCGAGATTCAATTGTTAAGTATGATATGCATCGTCTCGCATCCAATTGGTTAGGTCCAGTGAATGCGTTAGTTGGGCAAATATCCAGGCATGCGCGGCAGGTACCGCAATGTTTAGTTACAGGCTTATCGATGGGAAGAGGAAGGTCGGTGAAAAGCTCTCCAAGGAAGAACCAAGACCCAGCGTTTTTATTGATAAGCATTGTATTTTTGCCAATCCATCCTAGGCCACTTTTCTCCGCTAAAGCCCTTTCCAACACGGGTGCACTATCGACAAAAGCCCTGTAACCAAAAGGGCCAATTGCGTTCTGTATTCGTGTGGCTAACTTTTGTAATTTTTTTCGCATAACTTTGTGATAATCACGGCCTCTTGCGTAATGAGCTATATAAGCTTGCGAAGAATTATCAAGTACCTCCATAGAGCTGCGTTTTTCTGCCATATAGTCCATCCGCACGCATATGACTCGAATTGTGCCAGGATGCAAAGCGCTTGGGTCTGCTCTTAAATTAACATTCGATTGCATGTAATCCATATCGCCATGGAAGTTACGAGCCAGCCAGTCTTTTAATTGAACGAAATAAGGCTGAAGATCAATGTCGGTAATTGCAGTATCCTGAAATCCTAGTTCTCGGGCCCATGAGTTAATCTGGAGGGTAAGTCTTTTATAATCATTTTTATTTATCTGATTTACGCTTAAATTCATCATTGCATTATTATCAATCTTTTATAATGAGCATAGCCGGGCTGATGCTTCTCTTAACGTAGAGTCGTCTTTGCAAAAGCAAAAGCGAATGAAATGCGAATGATGGGGTAAGTTGTTAGGGTCATAGAAGGGTTTTAGCGGGATTGCTGCGACGCCAGCTTCTATAGTGAGCCAATCTGCAAACTCGGTATCTTGAGCCTCACTTATTTCACTGTAATCAACAAGCTGAAAGTATGTTCCTGAAGACGGCGACAATTTGAATTTTGAGGTTGCAAGTAGAGAGCAGAAGTAATCTCTTTTCTTTTGATAAAAAGCATGCAATTGAGAGGCATGTTCTGGGCATTCAGTCATGAAATCTGCTAGCGCATATTGCAAAAAACTATTGCTCGTAAAAGTAACAAATTGGTGAATTTTGCGAAATTCCCGAGTAAGTTCTTTAGGAGCTATGCAGTAAGCTAATTTCCAACCTGTCGCATGGTATGTTTTACCAAAAGAAAAAATCGCAAAGCTTTTTAAGGAGAGTTCCGAGTGACTTAAGACGCTTACGTGTTTCCTATTATCGAAAACCATGTGTTCGTAGACTTCGTCGGAAATTACCAATATGTCTTTGTCACGTATAATTTTGGCCAGCGAATCTAAGTCAGTTGATGTCAGTATGGTTCCACATGGGTTGTGTGGAGAATTTATAATAATTAACTTCGTTCGGTTCGTGATTGCGTGACTGACGCGCGTCCAGTCTATAGAAAAGTTCGGAGCATCGAGTTTTAAGTGGATCGGAGTTGCGCCGGTTAAAGCAATTGCTGGGGCATAGCTATCGTACGCGGGATCAAATACGATAACTTCATCACCGTGTGAAACAGATGCATGAATAGCATCGAACAATGCTTCTGTAGCTCCAGAAGTGACTGTAACTTCTGTTTCTGGGTCGGCCACATGGTTGTATAAATTTTTGACTTTCCGAGTTATTTGTTCTCTCAGCTCGATAATGCCTGCCATGGGCGGATATTGATTCTTTCCATCATTTAAGTACTTTTCTGTGAGTTCACGAAGTCTGTCGGGGCAGTCGAAATCTGGGAACCCTTGAGACAAATTAATTGCATTGTGCTTGCGAGCAAGCTCTGACATAACCGTAAATATTGTTGTTCCGACCTGCGGTAGCTTGGACTTCATAGTCAGTTCACTTTATTTCAGGATATTTTGAAGTTTTATTCCAGTGGCCATTCCGGCCAGTTAATTCAATATTAAATTGGCCGAGTCTAACCTACTTTAGATCTATACATTGCTTTAGTAGGCGATCAGATTGGTTTAGACCTAGTCATCTAGCCATTCATTAAGCTCAAGTACGTCTTGAGGAGACAATACTCCCGACGTTTGTTTGAGTAGCAAGGTGTCTATGACATAATCAAACCGCGCTTCCGCGTATTGACGAAGAGCTCGGTATAAATTTTCTCGCGCTCTCAAGACTTCAACAATGTTTCGAGTACCAACTTCGGCGCCCAGCTCTGTTGCCTCTAACGCGCTTTGCGCAGATTCGATGGATCTTTGGCGCTGCGCAATTACAAGGACGTCAGTGTTTACCTTTCGATACGAGTTCCTAATATTCTGTTTTAACTGACGTTTAGTCCCTGTTAAATTCTCCCGAGCCGCAATTGCATTAAATTCCGCTGCACGCATTCGTGATGAATATGAGTTGCCTGTATACAGGGGTACAGAAACACTCACGGAAACTGAGGACCTATCAAAAGCGCCGCCACCAATTTGAATACCTTGACTCACTATGGGAGCAGTCACGTTATGACCAAAAGAGCCGACTAAGTCTACGGTTGGAAGCCGATCTGATTTCCTTGCCTGCACAGCCTTTAGGGACGCTTCGAGCGAGTATTCTGCTGATGCGATAGCCAGATTATTCTCTTCCGCTTGCTGTTCCCACTCACGTAAGTCTCCATCCACAGATCGGATCGGGAATTCGGCGTTCAATACTTCGATAGTCGGATGGGGCTGTCCCGTAATTGCCTCCAGCGCTTCATAGCTCGATTGCACTTGGTTTTGCTGAAGTATTGTCGTGTTGCGAGCCAAGTCGTAAGCGGCTTGTGCATCAAGTACGTCAGTAATGGCCACAAGACCTACCTCTTCCCTTTGCTGAGTCTGTTCCAGCGATCGTTGAGCGGCCCGTTCTTCCTGTAAATTGACCGATAAGAGCTCTTCCGCTCTGAGCACATTAAAATACGCCATTGAAACCCGCATAATTAAATCTTGTTCTTGTGCTATTAAATTCATAGCGGCCGCCTGATCATTCGCTTTCGCACTTGCAAGGCTGTACCAGTTGCTGACGTTAACTAAACTTTGATTTATGTTTACCCCCCAACCGTGATTATTAACACCTGGACGAAAGCTGTGTGCTTCAGAAACCAACACGTTTATTTTTTTACCGCTAATTGGGTCTATAATGTCTCTGTAAATTGGATCAGATGGCCCACTGGTGAGTCGAGATGATGTCCCACCAATTCCAACGCTAGGCCGAAATAAGGATCGGCTTTGAATCACCGTTTCCTTGTTGGCGCGATAGGATGCCTCAGCTCCTCGGAGGGCCGGATCGTTTGTCAGTGCAAGCTCAAGAATTTTGTATAAGTCGTCTGCGGCATCTACTAATTGAATTTGAGACGCAACGCCGAGGATGATTAAGTATTGTTTAATAAGTCGTGACATGGTTTCGGTTTCTCTGTCTTTTCAATTTTAATGACCTAAAGGATTATTAATCTTTATTTTACGCGCGTTAACGATAAATCATTCTACATTAAAAATAGTGCCACTACGATGTTTGCAATGTAAACATCGTGGTGATGTATCTCCGTTTACCATTAAAATTTTGCGGGATAAAAGTCTATGAACTCGTGAATTTTAAATAATTAAACTCTTTAAGCATTGATTAAGCGCTTGTAAACAGCTTATCGAAAGGTTTTTGCAACGAGAAGGCGACCATCCTAAAGTTTTATTTGGGTTTTCTAATGTGTCCTTAAATGGCATTTCTAAGGTCATAGCGAGGCAGCCATGCTGGCTAGCAATTTGCGCAGCGCTCATGTTTAAATTTGCTGAGCCTCTTTCCTTGATCGGGTATCCAACTTCTGTTTGGAAATCTTTATTAATGTCCTTCAATGCATTTTTATAAAAATCAAGTTGGTGTTGTTTTTCTAATGACCAGTTTATTAATCCCTCAGTGCCCGCAATAAAGTTGTGTGGGAGACTCTCATCGCCATGGATGTCAAGAAAAAAATCTACCCCAATTTTGCTCATCGCCTCTTTTACGAGAAAAACCTCTGGCGCGGTCTCCATAGTCGGTTTTTCCCATTCGCGGTTTAGATTTCGACCTGCGGCGTTTGTTCTAAGATGACCGCGATAACTGCCATCGGGATTCATATTGGGAATTAGAAATAAGTCACATAAGTCCAGCAAAGAATTGCGTTCAATTGTATTTTGCGTACCAAGCCACTCAAGAGCTCCTTCCATCCACCATTCGGCCATTGTTTCACCTGGGTGTTGACGAGCGATGAACCAGCAATTTTTCTTTTTATTTAAGTTATTGCCGTTACTAACTTGTATTAGATCGAGGTCTCGACCATCCAGTGTTTGTCCTAAGACTCTCAGTGAAGCCAAAGGAGAGCTTAATGTCCGTGCTATTAAATCTGCATGTCGTTCCATTGAGTAAGGGGCAAAGTAAGCGAAATATACCGCGTCCTGCAACGGTGTAAATTGTATATTCAGAATCCCGTTCGAAAAATTTGTGGGATGCCTAATCCAATTTATACGATCATACGAATAGACTACGTCGTAGTTTTCAAAGCCGCGAGGATAGGTTGCTCCACCTGCATTTTGAATCTCTATATTGCAAGGCATATGACAGAGGCCGTGCATACGAAAATAGAACCATTGGAAAAAGCAAGAGCTCGCATCTTCACGAATCCTTAGTTGAATATTCTTCGAATTAGAATCTTCAATTACATAGATATTTCCGCCGTCGAAATTATGACTTATAGGCATCTTTGTCCTTCTACTAAAGATTACAAATAACGTATATGCAGATTATTTACGAATAAAAAAACTCAAGACTAACTACCTTAGGCATCGTCTACTGGATACAGATTCCGATGCATCAGAATGATTCAGGTTCGATAAAAACAAAAGTTCCTCCACAGTCGATTTCCGGTTTAGAATAGTATTTCGTTGAGGAAATCGGCCAAAACGATCTATGATTTTTTTCTGACCTAATTCGCGATGATAACTTTCCTCGAGTCCTGGCTGATCGTATAAAAAAAGAGCTAATTCATGTATTGCTTGTGATTCGCTGTGCATGAAAGGAGAGTAGAGAAATCTTCGCTGTTCAGTCGTAAGTTCCAAATCATATTTTTTTCGTATCGCCTCTTGTGAGAGCACTAAAGCAAGGTCGTCGAATTGATAAGCTTTTGAGCTATTCTGAAAGATATTTTTTGAAAATTGGGCAAGCAAAATTATCTCGGCTAACGCATCAAGAGGGTGTTCTCTCCAATTAAAAAGCAAGCCCTTTTGGGCCAATTGGTGAACATCGAAGAACCGATTTGTAATAATTTGGTCAAAATCAGGATCGTTTTTTAACCATTGATTAGGGTGCGTTTCTGAAAAACAAAATTTGATAATTTCGGGAGCAGACACAGTACAAGCCTTAAAATAAACCGCTTGTAATTATATCGGTTAATTGTGCCGTTTTTTTAACCTAATCTTGCTGCATCCCTTGAGCTTGCGATTCTTAATGGCTGTGTTTCTCTGCGTCCTAAAGCTATCCATTTTTGAACGAAGGGATTATCAAGTAAAAAATTCATGTAGGTATCGGCTTCTGAGCTAAGTTCGGCATTGTAGCCGTTAAAAACAATTGCGATAGGTGCAAATAAGCAATCAGCAATAGAAAAGCGTCCAAATAAATAATTTCCGTTGTTGCCGTATCTATACCGACAATTGCTCCAAATTGCATCTACTCGCGAAATTTCCTTAACTAAGTTAGTTGATGGCGCTTGTGAGAAAGATGCTTTACAGTTAAATGGCCACTCCTCTTTTAGCGAGGGGAACTCTGAATGAATCTCCGAACTAATAGATCTCGCTATTGCCCGACGCTTTGGGTCAGTTGGCCATGCGGCATTTTGTAGAAGAGTCTCAGATATGTATTCGCATATGGCAAGTGAATCCCAAACTGTAGTTTGCTTATGAAGCAATACTGGCACCTTTAGCGAAGGCGAGTACGGACCGAGCTTTTCCGCGGTATTGTCCTGATATAGCGCAATTTGAATTTCTTCGAACTCAATGTCATACATTTTTAGTAGGAGCCATGGACAAAGAGACCACGGAGAATGGTTTTTATTGCCAATTACTAGCCTTGAATCCTTCATTTTATTTTTTTCCTACTTGTTTAGAGTTTAACAAATTGATGTTTAGAATTGTCTATTTAACATTACAGTTATTGCGTTTTTTGGTGTGAACTCGGGCGATCTAGTGATTAAATATGTCAAAATAATGGCAATTTTTTATCTAGAAGTTGTAATTACAACTTCAATGCGTTAGATGGGATATATTCAGTTTCAAAGCTCTTATGGAGTGTAAATAGGGATAGTTGAATGAGTAAAAAGATAGCTATAGTTGAGGATGAGACTGCTATTCGAGAAAACTATGCAGATGTGCTTCGAAAACAGGGATATGAAGTCGACACATTTTCAAATCGAAAAGAAGCAATGACGTCTTTTGAGATGCGTCTACCAGATCTCGCCATCATTGATATTGGACTTGAGAGTGAAATCGATGGGGGCTTTACCTTGTGTCAATCTTTGAGGTCAATGTCAGAAACGCTTCCAATCATTTTTTTAACCGCGAGGGACAGTGATTTTGATATCGTTAGCGGCCTCCGTATGGGCGCAGATGATTATCTTACAAAAGATATAAGCTTGCCTCATCTTTCAGCACGAATCGCTGCGCTTTTTCGAAGGCAAGATATAATTGATCAACCGCCACTTTCGGATAGTTTGCTTCATAGAGGTAAGTTAGTTTTGGATCTAGGTCGCTTAGCAGTGCGTTGGGATAACGAGGCTGTTGCCCTCACAGTTACTGAGTTTTGGATGGTCCATGCGCTTGTGAAATTTCCAGGACATGTGAAGAGTCGACAGGTATTAATGCAAGAGTCAAAAATATTCGTAGATGGGAGCACCATAACGTCCCATGTGAAGAGAATAAGAAAAAAATTCATTATTGTAAGCAGTGATTTTGATTGTATTGAAACAGTTTATGGGATGGGATATCGGTGGAATTTAGATTAATAACGATTACGATAAATTATATTTTCAGGCAAAGTAAACGTGCGTTTTTTTAAGAACCCGATTGGGATCCGATTTAAACTTGTTTTTTTATCAAGTTTTTTGCTTGTGATTCCTTGGTTGGGATATCTCTACATTTTGGAAATGGAAAATTATCTGCGTAGAGGTCAAGAACAGATTGTGCTGGGTACGGCTCAAGCATTAGCGACAGCGTTGAATGAGAGACCTGAACTTTTTGACGAAGGTCGTTACGCCCCCGTGCGTAACAGTGAGGATCTTTATGTATATCCTGTTTTTAATCCATTGTCGTTAAATGATGGAACACTGAATGATTGGGGAGCATATCAACAGTATGAGGCCGTTTATGATATTAACGATTACTTAAGAACGGAGTTGAACCCCTCTCGATACTATAACGAAGACGATTCATTATCTTTTAAAACCATGGTGGGATCGCATAATGGATCTTTGTACGCATACTTTAAAATAAAGGACAAGACGAGCATATACCGCAGTCGAGACAGCTTGAGCATTAATCGAAGTGATTTTTTACGTATTACGGTCTTGCCGGAAGGCAGTGAAACGATTAGACATTATGTCGTTTCTCCTCATGAGCCGGAATTTTTATATCCTTTTGAGGTAAATACAGATTTTTCTGACCCGAGACATGAAGAGCGTATTAGTGGCCAGTGGTATGAAACTGACAATGGGTATGAGGTTGAATTACAGATACCAATGGGCATGCTTGGAGCTAAATTGGGTTTCGCTTTTTTTGACGTTGATGATCAAGATTTAAGAAATGTAGAGTCCGTTGTAGCGACATATGGGTCTGCAGATATACAAAATCTCGGATTTTTGCGCCTTCCAACTCCCGAGCTTGATAGCATTGTCGCCGGTATGGGTTATACGAACTCTCGAATTCAAGTTGTGGATCGAAGCGGGAGAGTTTTATTAACTGAAGGCGATATCCAGAGTGCGACAGGGCTAGCTTTAGAACGGTCAGAGTCGCCTGTTTTTGAAAACGCGATAATTAAATTTATTCAAGAAAAAATCTTAAATCCTCTTTACTATCAGATCTTAACAAACCCAAGTAAAGATTTTATTGATGAGCTTTACTCAAGTGTGAGTAGAGAGGGGTCTCATTTAGACTCTGCATTTCAAGGGATTCCTAACACACAGTTTAGAACGCTTGCAGATACGCAAACGCGTCTCTTAGAGGCGGCATATCCTATCCTTGTTAATAATGAGGTGTTGGGCGCTGTGGTTGTTGACCAGAATATGAATGGCCTAAGAACTTTTAGAAATCAGGCGTTAGAAACTTTATTTAATACTATGTTGGGAGTAATGGTCGCGATTGCATTTGGATTATTTTTATTTGCGTCTCGTATTTCATCGCGGATCCGTGGTTTAAGAAATCAAGCTGAGGGTATCATTGATGATTCTGGGTTTGTGCAGAATACAATTATTTCTTCAAAAAACAGTGATGAAATTGGGGACCTTTCTCGAAGTTTTTCGAATATTGTTGAGCGACTAACGCAATATACAAGCTATTTAGAAAACATGTCATCAAGACTTTCGCATGAACTTCGAACACCAGTCGCTGTTGTTAGGTCATCAATTGAAAACCTAGGACTAACAGCGACTGATTCAGAATCAGGAGTTTACATTGCTCGAGCTGAAGAGGGTGTGAGTAGATTAAATCTTATTCTTACGCACATGAGCGAGGCTACTCGGCTTGAACAAATGTTGCAAACCTCTGAAAAAGAGCGAATTGATCTTAGAGCGGTAATTTATGGTTGTGTTGAGGGTTATAAGCTAGCTTACCCCACAATCGGATTTAGTAGTGAGCTCGATAATGCAGAAATAGATATCAATGGTGTGCCTGAGTATATCGCTCAACTTCTTGATAAATTAGTTGCAAATGCTGTGGAATTTACTGACGGAAGAGAGCCCATTCGTATCGATTGTCGAACGTTAAGAGACCACGCTGTTGTGAGCGTGTCGAATTCAGGTTCATATCTTCCCGAATCGATGAAAGACCGCCTTTTCGAGTCGATGGTCTCGGTTCGATCTCAAGAGCAACAAAAACAACCGCATTTGGGAATTGGGCTGCACATCGCCAGACTCATAGTAGATTTTCATGGAGGAAGAATTAAGGTTGGAAATAGAGACGATATCAGAGGTGTGGTGGTTACCATCATTCTTCCTCGATTTTATCGATAATTCATCCTTAGCCTCATCGAATACCTAATCTTCCCCTGTATAAAAATCGGGAGCCAGCGTTTTTACTAAATTTGAGTCCGATGCCCAAGCATGACATGTATTCAATACACCGGGGCGCCGATTTTTTTCGGCATGCCGCTCTGCACTTACTGACCTTTCCTTTTTTATTAATGGCCAAATTGTTTGCCGTGCAACAGTGCCCATTGGGAACAATAATTCTGTTATATGAGTGCAACCTTTGGTGCCACCAATTTTCATACGAATTTCTTTCCGCCATCCTGGACCCATTCGTAAACCGATAATAAGGCGATAGTTATCTACAATATTCGGACACATTTCAAATGGGCTGTGTTTAGTCTCGGCGTATACATCATGAATAATAAAATCAGAATCAATTGTTACGCGTAAAATCATTTCGTGAAGGGGAACACCGCTCTGGACCTCGCCCCTCCAGTCATTTTGAAACGAATATGTTTTAGTATCGGTCATTTGGGCTTCGATATCCCATAATCCGTCTTCTCGCCGAAAACCGAGATAGTTAATGGAGCGTGTATGAACATGTTTTCTTTTAGCAGGTGTGGGTATAGACATTATGGATACCTTCTGAATTTTTGCAGTCGTACGATTCAACGCCAAGTGGCTTTTTTTAAATTTGCCTGCATGGAGGGAACATAGAGGAGAATTATACACTTTTTTATTCTGGTGTGTGTCAAGGCGTTTTATTTTAATGATGGTTTTAAATATAAATTTTTCATTGCGGGTATGTGATTTTCAAGTATTATTATGAATTCTGTTTTATCTCCAAATTTAGAAGGAACTGTTATGACAACTGCGAGTGCTCGACACATATTGGTGGCGACTGAAGAAGAATGTCTTGCTTTAAAAGATCGGATAAATGCAGGAGAGGAGTTTGGGAAAATTGCTATGGAGTGCTCGAGTTGCCCGTCCAAAGCCCAAGGCGGAGATCTTGGTGAGTTTGGTCCTGGAATGATGGTTAAGGAATTCGATGAGGCCGTGTTTGATGGCCCAGTGAGTGTGGTTCAAGGACCTGTAAAAACTCAATTCGGTTATCACTTGCTAGAAGTGATGAGTCGAGGTTGAATTTTTTTTCGTACTCAAAAATGAAAAAGACCTAAAAAAATATAAGTTAGTCTTGACCGACTGAGATTGTGGGCCGATGGGAAACTCAAAAAAAACATTAATCCCAAATGAGTACATCGTTGAGACTAGAGAGGACCTTGTTAATAGCTTTTTAAGGGTGCAGCGGCTTCGCATTCGTCATCAACTTTTCGAGGGAAGCTGGACTCCGCCCCTGATGAGAGAATTGCTTCTGAGGCCAAGAGCTGTCGGGGTTCTTCTGTACGATCCCGATCGTGATTGTGTTGTATTAGTCCGACAGTTTCGGGTGGGAGCGATTGACCAAGCGCAGAGCGCTTGGCTTTTGGAAATTGTTGCAGGGCTGGCGAAGAGAGGTGAAGAAATAGCCCAAGTCGCTGCCCGAGAAGTGTTTGAAGAAGCTGGACTTAAATTGGAAGGCTACGAGATAATTGCTGATTACTTTAATAGCCCTGGAATCAGTGATGAGCGTACGACGATATTTTGTGGGAAGGTCGATAGTAAAAAAGCTGGCGGTATTTTCGGTGTGAATAGCGAAAATGAAGATATTTGTGTTGAAGTTTTATCAGTGGATATTGCGCTTGAATTCTTAGTTAGTGGAGAGATCAACAATGCGATGACAATGATCGCATTACAATGGCTGGCTTTGAATAAAAAAGAATTATTAGCTCGATGGATTTAGTTTTTAAACTAGATTTTGTTTAATTAAAGGAAAAGCTTGAAAGTGGCTAAAAAATCCGAGTTGGCACGTAATATGGCAGCGTGCGACGCAAACTATATAAGATTATTGAAACTTGTGCCGCAGCTTCGTAGTTATAAAAATGGAAAATTTTGTATTTCTTATATCAAAGCCAACGATGTTTTAGCTATTGATGACTGCCAACCTGAAAAAATTTTGGAGGGCTCTGGGACCAGGTTTTACACAGGCGAAAGAAAAAATAGCACTGAGAAGATAGTTGTTGATATTAAGATACTTGAAGCTTTTAAATATACCACTACCGTGCATGTTACTCAGCGGCCCGAGATAAGCGAGTGGCTGACCACTCCGTCCATAATTGTTCGAATTTACCACGACGCTAAAACGTCAGAGGTGATAGCTTTCCAAGGGGAGAGCAGCATTATACCGATGTCAGGAGAGTACCGGGAAAATATGCCTCTCTTAAGGGAGAAAAATCATCATAATAGTTTTCTTGGAGAGTGGCTTGCGCATTGTTTGAAACTCGGTAGAGCCAAATCTACTTTTATTGGAAAAACTTATAGTATAAACAAAACAGGCGATCCTATTAATAATTTTGTCGGCAAGAAATAATGCAATGATCAATAGTGGTGATCGACTACGTGAGGCGGTGCTGCTTCATTTCACTGATACTCATCTTCTACAGGATACTTCGGCGATTTTACGTGGAGTAAACACGTCCGCTAGTTTGGATTATGTTGTTGAATTAGCAAAAGCTACTTCTTTGAGCCCAGACGCTATTGTCATTACCGGTGACATTGCTGAAGATGGCAGTGAGGGAGCTTATCAGCGTCTTTTACGTTCACTTAAGATCTTTAAAGCATCAGTTCGCTGGGTGCCTGGAAATCATGATAATTTTTCCACAATGGTGGCTGTTGCAGGTAAAACTTCGTTGTCAAAAAAGTCGCTTAATCTGAACAATTGGCAAATTTTTTTAGTCGATAGCTCAACAAGTGGTTGTATTCACGGTGATATATCAAAAACTGAGCTGGATTGGTTGGATTTTTGTTTGAGTTCCACGCCAGCTGGTGTCGAGAATACCGCTGTTTGCTTACATCACAATCCCCACGAGGCCGATGCCGCGTGGGCGAAACCTATCGGTTTGCACAATTATTCAGATTTTTTTGAAGTTCTTGATCGACATGAAAGTGTTCGCTTTGTTTTGCATGGTCACATACACCAAGAACGAAGGGTAATGCGTAATAACGTCAGCTATTTGTGCACTCCATCTACATGTTTTCAATTTGATCCAAAAAGTAATTGTTTTGCCTTAGACGAAGCCAATCCTGGGTTTAGATCTTTGACATTGCGTGAAGACGGCAGTTTCTCCTCAGAAGTGTATCGGCTATAAATTTTGTAATTGGGGGCCTTTAAGTTGCTTACGAAAGTGTTTAAATTTTATTTTATTGATTTATCTGCGCTGACATGGCTAAAAAAACTCTAAATTAGTCCAATTTAGATCTTTTATTTTCCGCTATCAAGAATTGATCGCTATGCTCGATACCATGGTATTGAGCTCGATCTTTTTGAGCCGAGCTGGCTTCACTTGTCTTTGTATAATTGTTATTTTTCTGATGGCTGCTTTGTCGCATCTTGTGTGGCGCTAAGCTACTTAATGGCTTTTTGACTAGGAAACTGAGAATGAGTAGTGAATATAACGCAGATGCTATTGAAGTTCTGACTGGTTTAGATCCGGTCCGTACGCGTCCAGGAATGTACACTGACACATCACGACCTAATCATTTAATTCAAGAGGTAGTCGATAACAGCGTGGATGAAGCGCTCGCAGGGTTTGCAGACTACATTTGTCTGACATTGCAAGAAAGCGGACATATCGAAGTGAGTGATAATGGTCGGGGTATGCCTGTAGATATTCATAAAGATGAAAATGTCAGTGGCGTTGAGTTAATTCTTACTCGGCTACATGCTGGAGGTAAATTTAGTAAAGGAAATTACAAATATTCGGGTGGCTTACACGGCGTCGGCGTTTCAGTAGTAAATGCTTTATCAAAAAGTTTAGAAGTAGTAGTAAAACGAGACGGGA
>MDTC01063789.1_pt1 | contig 25905 bp, 10 predicted proteins | sample 811181 | NCBI WGS metagenome assembly MDTC01 (sample SAMN05326644, study PRJNA326480) | marine metagenome | isolation source: seawater | place: Pacific Ocean: North | collected 2011
GGCTACTGACGACTATGTTGGCTTTACATTCTTTGTAGGGTGTATGGCAATGATGGCAGCTTCTGCCTTTTTCTTTTTATCCATGAATTCGTTTGACCGAAAATGGAAGACTTCGATTTTAGTTTCCGGTCTAATCACATTCATAGCAGCAGTACACTACTACTACATGAGGGATTACTGGGCTTCTACAGGTGAATCTCCAACATTTTTCCGTTATGTAGACTGGATCCTTACTGTTCCGTTAATGTGTGTAGAGTTCTACCTAATCCTAAAGGCAGCTGGTGCTACAAAAAAATTGATGTGGACGTTGATTGGCGCTTCAACTGTAATGCTCGTTACAGGTTACTGGGGAGAGGGTGTAGATAGAGACAACGCAGCAATGTGGGGATTTGTCTCAGGTGCTGCATACTTCTACATTGTTTATTTAATTATGTTTGGAGAAGCAAAAGAATTGGCGACAAAAGCGGGTGGTGCAGTTTTAACAGCACACAATACACTTTGCAAATTTGTCTTAATCGGTTGGGCAATATACCCAATAGGATATATGGCAGGTACTGCTGGTTGGTATGGTGCTGAAGGAGAAATCTTCGGTATGGAGTTGGCAATGGACGTTATATATAACGTAGGTGACGCGATTAATAAAATCGGTTTTGGCCTTGTTGTGTATGCACTTGCAACGGCTTCAACTAAGGAAGCTTAATCCAACACTAGTTTTAAATTTAAAAGCGACTCTTTCGAGTCGCTTTTTTTATTTGAACCAAGATGAATATTTGATGTAATTTTTAGAGATTCTTTCCACCTCACCATTGAACAATTCTTCAGATAAAATCTTGACCTTCTTCGCTGGAACACCAGCATAAATACTCCAAGATTCAACCTTTGTTCCTTCGAGTAAAACAGCTCCTGCTGCAATAATAGCGTTCGATTGAATATGACAATTGTCCATAACAATTGAACCCATACCAATTAAAACATTACTTTCAATCTTACATCCATGAATTAATGCATTGTGGCCAATGGATACATTGTCTCCAATATCAACTTTTGTTTTCTCATAGGTACAATGCAAAACTGCACCATCTTGGATATTTACTCGATTTCCTATTCTAATTGAATTTACATCGGCGCGGACTACTGCATTAAACCATACCGAACATTGATTACCGATAATTAAATCACCGACTAGCGTAGCATTTTCTGCAATCCAACAATCTTCTCCGATTTTCGGCTCAAAACCTCTACAATTCTTAATTAGTCCCATCTATATAATCACTTACAAATTCTAAATCAACCTGTCGCTTTCGAGGACTCACCTCATAAATGCGGACAAAAACTGTATCGCCAAAATTGAACTCCTTTTTTGTTTTCGCGCCTCGAATGCAAAATTCATCTTGGTCAAAATGGAATCGATCACCCGGAATTTGATTCATTGGAACCATACCCTCACAATAATTTTCTTTCATCCGTACATACATCCCATGATCGGCAATACCTGAAATTGTTCCTTCAAAAACCTCCCCGATGAATTCTTGCATAAATAAGGTCTGAAAATACTTGGTAGATTCCCTTTCCGCTTCTGCCGCTTTTCTTTCATTGGCGGAAATATGCTTACAGATTTGATCTAAACCCTTTTCATATGGATGCTTACGTTTCTCAACGACAGATTGTAAAATGCGGTGAATGACGAGATCGGCATACCTACGAATAGGTGAAGTGAAATGCGTATATTGCTCAAATGCTAGTCCATAATGGCCTATATTTTCAGTCTCATAAACTGCCTTTGCCATCGATCTTATTGCCATTGACTGAATTAAAGAATACTCATTCTTTAAACGGATATCACCAAGCAATTTATTAATGTTTTTAGCGATTTGTTCCCGCTGATTCAAATCAACTTTATAGCCAAATTTATCTATGAACACAGAAAATACATCGAGTTTAGCAGGATCAGGCTGGTCATGTGTTCGGTATAAACTCGTTATTCCTTTACCGCCATCCTTTTTCGGTTTTCCCAAGAAAATAGCAACTTGTTTGTTTGCGAGAAGCATAAACTCCTCGACAAGCTTATGTGCCTCTTTTGAGGTTTTAACAACTACCTCTGCAGGAAATCCTTCGTCATTCAAGCGGAATCTCATTTCTTCAGATTCAATACTCAAAGCTCCATTTTTTAATCTTCTTTTTCGAAGGGTTTTTGCGATTTTATTCAATAGATATAGCTCTGATTTATGATCTCCCTCTGCTCCCATAATAATTTCTTGGGCTTCTTCATAGGTAAATCTTCTATCAGAATGAATCACCGTTTTTCCAAACCACTCTTTATATATTTTACCAGTTTCATCCAGTTCAAAAACTGCTGAAAAACTAAACTTATCTTCATGAGGTCTCAAAGAGCAAACAACATTAGATAATTGTTCTGGAAGCATTGGTATAACGCGGTCAACGAGATATACAGAATTAGCACGCTTCAAGGCTTCAATATCCATAGCGCTACCCTCTTCAACATAATGGCTCACATCCGCAATGTGAATACCTATCTCAAGACATCCATTTGATAATCTTTGAATTGAAATGGCATCATCGAAATCTCTTGCATCTATAGGATCAATGGTAAAGGTTAACACGTCCCTAAAATCCCTTCTTCTCTCAATCTCTTTTGGGTCAAGATCTATTTTTACAAATTCAGCTTCCTCAACAACTGAATCTGGAAATACTGGGTCTATACCTTGATTGTATAAAATACCGAGCATTTCAGCATCATTACTTCCACTTGCGCCTAAAACTGCAGTAACCTCCCCAAATGGAATTTCTCTTCCCTCTGGCCATGTGGTAATTTTAACAAGGACCTTGTCACCATTTTTAGCATTTGCAATTTTATTTTTTGGAATCTCAATATCCAGATTTAGTCTTGGGTTGTCCGGAATTAGTACCGCACGCTTATCAAGGATTCTGAGCACTCCGACAAATTGTACTTTATCTCTTTTGATTACTTCAATAACCACAGCTTCGTCTCTTGAACGTCCCTGTTTGATCACCTTTATCTTCACCGTGTCGCCCTGAAGGGCTTTATTGATGTTTTGGGGAGAGATATAAAAATCTTTATCATGACCTTCACAGGAAACAAAACCGGCTCCTCGTTGCGTTATGTCTATCTGTCCCTCTAAATATTTGAGGTCAGACTTTGCCTTGAAGGTGTAGTGATTTACTCTTTCAACAGAACCATGCTTAACTAAAACATTCAGTTCATCAAATACATTTTGACGAGAATTTGGATCACGCGCATCCACAATTTGACAAATATCTTTATGGGTTAATTCACTTGATTTGTACTTCTCAAAAACCCGGATGAGCAGAGTTCTCAGTGATTTTTTACCAACACCGCCAGATCGTTTCTTAGATCGTTTCTTAGACATACGGTGAATTTAGACAAATTAATCGTCTCAAGAGGCCACGAATATTAATTGGAAACTAGGACTTAACAATCAGTTAATTAGTGCTTAACGATTACTTTACGCACAATTGTTTTTGAACCAGGTATATTAAAAGACATTATATAAACGCCATTTCGGAAGTTTGAGATATCAAAGGTGGATGACGTCATTATTTGTTGATTCAAAACTTCACTTCCCAAAACATCAACCATTTTCATTTGTGCAATCTCAACTCCGCCAATGTTGACTTCAATAAAATCAGAAGCGGGATTCGGAACAATAGAAACCGAAATGGGCTCAACTTCTTCCACTGATAAACTGTAATCAAATTTAACATCTACAGAGTCAATATAATTTACACCATTGTTCGACACATAATAACGATAATGACCAAGGCCTATTGCACCCTCTGTTGGACTGATTGTTGCCTTTAACTTGCCGTACTCGCCTGGTTCAATAGTAAAAGAAGTCCCTTGGGGATTCGTCCAAGGATTTGTATTCATTTGGCTTGCACCGAAGCAAGAACCACCAAATGGATCAGTGGAATGTCCCCAACACATTAAATCTGACCAAGAGGATGGAACATCAACCTTAAGTCGGGTAACTCGCCATGAGGCATTACTTGAACCTACGTTTTTGATTTCAAATGGTACATCGACGGAACCGGCACTCGTAGTGGAATATTCATAAACTCCTCCTGAAATATTCTCTTCAGAATCTTGAAGATTTATTGCCGTTTGAGCAATTAATAATGAGGGTAAGGTAAGTAAAATACTAAAGCAGAGTTTTTTCATAAAACAAATATAAGCCATTCCTTTGGAATGTCAAAAAATCATGAAAATCAATACTAAATGTTTGCTTCTTATTTTTATTACTTTTGGCATGGCATTCTTTTTGTTTTGATGATTAAAAATATTCTATGAAAACGACATTTACATTCTTATTCTGCCTCTTCACAGGCCTTATATTGACACAGGAAATACAAAAAACGGGAAAAAAAATACCTTCGGTGGTACTCAAAGATCTTTCAGGTTCTCCGGTCAACACTGCAGAAATGGGATTTGAAGGCCCAGTGATTATTAGCTTTTGGGCTACTTGGTGCTCTCCATGTAAAAAAGAATTGAACACTATTCATGACTTATATCCCGATTGGCAGGATGAAACAGGAGTAACTTTAGTCGCAGTCTCCGTAGACGATGAAAAAACCAAAAGACAAGTTGCTGTATACGCTAACGGTAAGGCCTGGGAATACGAAATACTGCTTGACCCCAATGGAGACTTCAAAAGAGCAATGGGTGTCAACAATGTACCGCATACATTTGTGATCGATACTGAAGGAAATATTGTATATTCACACAATAACTATGCTCCTGGTGATGAAGAAGAACTCTATGAAGAAATTCTCAAGCTAGGATCCAAATAGGATGAAATGAATCTTAAAAATTTGCTTTTGGCTCCCTTTCTTTTGGGGGCTTCTTTTTTATTATCGCAGGGCTCGGTCTCTGGAAATGCAGAGTCTACTTTTCAATACCTGAATGAAGATACAATCATCGGAGCAAATCAGCCTCCCTCTAAAGCCCTCATTAATTCATATATGAATGTATTCTACACGAACGGCAAATTTAAAGCAGGAATGCGTTTAGAGTCTTATTTACCAAGAATTCAGGGTTATCCGAATAGATTTGATGGAACTGGCCTGGGAATGCGTTATGTAGGGTATAAAAATGACTTTGTTGATGTAACAGTTGGGTCATTTTATGAGCAGTTCGGAAGTGGATTAGCACTCAGAGCATACGAAGATCGAGCATTAGGTTATGATGCGCTTTTAGATGGTGCACGAATCATTTTAAAACCCACAGCAGGAATTGTCTTAAAAGGGGTTTATGGTCTACAAAGACTCTCTTTTCAAGCGGGCAGAATCATTCATTCAGAAGGAATTGTTCGTGGTATAGATGGTGAAATTCATCTAAACGAAACTTTCAAAAAATTAAATGACTCACAATTAGACATTGTATTAGGAGCCTCCTTTGTAAGTAAATACCAAAGAGATGACTACTCGGCGTTAATATTACCTGAAAATGTTGGAGCATATGGTGGACGCTTTCAAATAATGTACAAAAACTTTTTTCTTGATGGTGAATACATTCACAAAGAACAAGACCCTAGCACTGATAACAAATATATTTATAATAACGGCCATGCAAGTGTTTTTAACCTCACCTATACCAAAAAAGGATTGGGACTTCTTTTCTCAGCCAAATCAGCGGACAATATGAGCTATAGATCCGATAGGAACCAGATTCTCCAAGATGCTTTAATCAATTATCTTCCTGCGCTAAATAAAACACATACATACAATTTGGTAGCAACTTTATACCCTTATGCAACACAGCCTCTGGGAGAAGTGGCATATCAAGTTGACTTTCTATACACATTCAAAAGGAAAACAAAGCTTGGCGGAAAATACGGAACAACAATAGGAGCGAATTTTTCTACAACCTACCAACCTAAAATGGATATGAGTAATCACAATGTAGATGACTCGACAAGAGTTACATACAGCAGCACTCCATTCGTAATGAGCGATAGCCTTTATTGGCAGGATATCAACTTTAACATCAATAAAAAATTTAGCAAGAAGTTTTCAGGAACGCTAAGCTATTATAATATCAAAATAAACAATGATGTAGCGAAAATATCTAAAGATTCAAAAGGCATTATAAATGCACATATCGGAGTTCTTGAAATGTTATTTAAAGTAGCTCCCAAACACTCCATAAGAACAGAACTTCAAGGATTATTTGTCAAGCCTCAAGCAAATGGTGGAAATGACCAAGGTGACTGGTTTACTGCACTTGTAGAATATACAGTTTCACCTCATTATTTTTTAAGTTTTATGAATCAATATAATTATGGGAATTCTGACGAAACTAAAAGAGTAAATTATCCAATAATTACCTGCGGATACATTAAAAAATCAACTCGACTTTCTTTGTCCTATGGCAGGCAAAGAGCCGGTCTCTTTTGTGTAGGTGGCGTTTGTCGATTCGTTCCTGCCAATAATGGTTTAACCCTGAGTTTTACTCAAAGTTTCTAATTATGCAATATTTATTTTCATTTACCATTTTTCTTTGTCTCCTTTGTTCGTGTGACCACGTTGAAAATCCCTATCCATCTCAAGTTAGTATTGATTTAGATACGAATTTATATCCAGGCCTTTGGTCGGATTATGAAAGTAATGAATGGCCAATATTTGAAACGAACTCAAATACATTGAGAAATGTAATGATTGAAGATTTCACAGGTCACACATGTAACAATTGCCCTGCTGTAGCTGACTATTTACACAACTTATATCTTGCAAACCCGACACGTATTTATAATGTTGGTATACACGCTGGTACCAATGGACTTGATTCTTTCCAAGAGGTTGACCTTCCAGATTATCCTACCGATTTTACAAATCCGCAGGGACTTGAGATAGGTTCTTTCTTCGGCACGTCTATTTCCGTCGGATTTTTCGGAAACCCAAGTGTCTCAGCAAATAGATATGGGACAGAAGGAGTATTTTTTAATAGCAACCCTCTCTTGATTGAGGACAGAGCAAATCAAATGCTTTCGAATAATGATTTAAAAGTCAATCTTCAGGCAAAGCTTAATTATTATGAAGAAACGAAAGGTGCATTCCTTCATGTAGAAATAGACCCAAAAGATGCAGACGTTGTGAATGATTTATCAATTATGGCCTACTTAATAGAGGACTCTTTAGTAGGTAGTCAATTGACAGGAAATGGTTATGACTCTTCCTATGTTCATCGAGATATTCATAGAGGTAATCTAAACAGTGAGAGTTTTGGCAGGCCCTTAACCAGCGAAAGCTTAGTAAATGATAAATATTTAGTGAACTATAGTTTTACAGTTCCAAATCAGCTAGATGGTATACACAATGCCTCAAATATGCACCTCTTAATTTGTGCATTCAATCAAACAACTTGGGAAATATACCAAGTGATTAAGCAAAAAATAGAGTAAATAAGCATTAACCATTTTTTAACTTTTTAAACCCATATCTGGTTTTTATTAGCGTTTTTATGCCTTATATTTGACAGTAACGAGATTATGGCTTTACGACAACATCTTATTCAAAAATTAGAGCAAAGGCTCTCACCACAACAGATTCAATTGATGAAATTGTTACAGGTTCCTACTATGGAACTTGATCAACGAATCAAACAAGAAATTGAAGAAAACCCCGCGTTAGAAGAAGGTAAAGAAATTCTTGATGAAGAATACTCAAATGAAGAAGAATTCGAAGAGCGTGATACAGAGGAGTTTGATATATCTGATTACCTTCAAGATGATGTCGCTGATTATAAAACTAGAGCAAATAATCAATCGAAAGATTCAGACGACAAAGTGATTCCATTTTCAGGAGGAACAACATTCAGAGAAAAATTAAATGAGCAACTTCAATTGTTGCACTTGGAAGAAGGACAAGAAACCATTGCAAATATATTGATAGGTAACCTAGATGAAGCTGGATATTTAAATCGGGATATAGAGGCTATTGTCGATGACCTTGCATTTTCTATGAATGTTTATGTTGAAAAACAAGAGGTTTTAGAAGTTTTACTAAAAATACAAGAACTGGATCCCGCAGGCGTCGGGGCCCGAGACCTTCAGGAATGTCTTTTAATCCAAATTGAAAGAAAACAAGACGGAAATATTGCAAAGTATACAGCAAAAACGATTCTGGAAAATCACTTTGAAGAATTCACCAAAAAACATTACGAAAAAATTGCTAAGAAGCTTGAAATAGTTAGTGAAGATCTAAAAGAGGCTATCAACGAAATTTTAAAACTAAACCCCAAACCGGGCGGTTCGTCCAAAGGCAGTAATAAAAACTTTCAACAAATTGTACCTGATTTTATCATCTATGAAAATGAAGGACGGTTGGAGCTTACTATTAACTCAAGAAATGCCCCTGAGCTTCGTGTAAGTCGTGAGTACGAAACGATGCTTAGGTCCTACTCCGAAGGAGCAAAGACATCCAAATCTGACAAAGAAGCAATTAACTTTGTTAAGCAAAAATTGGATAATGCAAAATGGTTTATTGATGCAATTCGGCAACGTCAGAACACCCTACTGACAACAATGACTGCTATCATGCGTTTTCAAGAAGGTTTTTTTATATCAGGTGATGAAACCCAAATGAAACCAATGATTTTGAAGGATATTGCCGAAATTGTAAATTTGGATATTAGTACAGTTTCAAGAGTTGCTAATAGTAAATATGTTCAAACCCATTTCGGGGTTTTTTCTCTTAAATATTTCTTTTCAGAATCCTTATCGACGGATAGCGGCGAAGAGGTATCAACAAGAGAGGTCAAAAAAATACTTTCTGAAGCTGTTGAATCTGAAAACAAAAAAGTACCACTCACAGATGAAAAACTCATGAAATTGCTCAGGGACAAAGGATATAATATCGCACGACGAACGGTTGCAAAATACCGCGAACAACTTAGCATCCCGGTAGCCAGAATGCGAAAGGAATTGTGATGCGCAAGTTGGCAAACGCTATATCATGGGTTTTTCTTCCTTTATTTATGCCAATATATGGTTTACTATTTACGTTTTATATCCCTTCTCAAGAATCTGACATAAGCAATCCTTCAATGTTTGAAATGGCAGACGATTTAAAAGTACAAATCCTATTTTTATTTCTTGTTTTTATAACAATTGCTCCTGGTGTATCATTTATTCTTATGTACAAAAGAGGTCTTTTATCCTCTGTTGAAATGGAAGAAAGAAAAGAAAGATTTTTTCCCTTATTCATTATGCTTTCCTATTGTATTTTGCTCTTTTTCTTGTTTTGGAAAAAAGCGCCGAATCATTTTCTACCTGTATACATTTACATATTACCAATAACAGGAGCAATTGTTGCTTCAATTTGTTTGATACTGACCACTAGATTCAAGATATCGCTACATGCTGCAGGTGCGGGTGTTTTTGTCGGTTATTTGTGTGCTTTCGCATCCAATCAAATGCTATTTCATGTTGTTTTAATTCCCATTGGTATATTTATTTCTGGATTGATATTATCAGCTAGACTATATTTACATAAACACTCACCAAGGCAAGTTTATTTGGGTTGGAGTTTAATGTTTATAACAAGTTATTTATCCCTCAAGTACATTCCTTTATTACTTTATTAAAGGTTATTTTTGATTTAGGATTTTTTCAATAATAATTTCCCTTATTGTTTTGAACAAAAAATGCGCGTAAATTTTTGTGAAATCACAAAATATCGTAATTTCCCCTTAGAGTTAATGTTTTATATTTTCAGAAAGTCTTGCCTAGAAATCCGGTTCTCGCCTCATTTAAATTCATACTAGCCCTATGTCTAAGCAACTATTCCTTTGGCCAATGTGAAAATGATACTGTTAGTTTAGGTCCTGATCAATATTTTTGTTCAGAAATAAATACTATTCTTACGCCAGAAATAATATCTACTGATACGGTAACATCATACTATTGGTATCAAAATGATATTTTAATCGATAGCTCATCTGCAATTGAAGTTAGTTCTGCAGATACATACATATTAAATGTAATTTTAGGTAATGGATGTGTAATTAATGACACAATAACCTTATCTATTGTTACGCTCTCCGGTGGTATGATAGATGGAGAACAGATTTTATGTAATAATGCAGAAGCAGAAACTTTAACCTCCGTAAGTTTACCTAGTGTCTCAACATCCGATTTTGGTTCTCCCGTATTTCAGTGGCAAAAATTCGCAACCACAGGAAGTTGGGAAGATATTTTGAATGCAAATAGCATAGATTACAACCCAGGTGTTTTTAATGAAACAACACAATTTAGAAGGATAACTTCGATTGACATTGAAGGTGAAACATGCGAGGCATTTTCAAATACAATTACCATAACCCATTTGGATGCAACATTAACAATCTCAGAACCTGAATGCATTGAGGGAGGTACAAGTATTTCTTTAAATGCGGAACTAAATCCTCCTATCTCTGGGGTAAGTACAAATTATTTTTGGTCAGGGCCGAACGGCTTCAGTCCGACCCTTCAAAGTCCATCCATCAACTCCTTTTCATTATCAAATCAGGGCGATTACTCAGCTATTGCTGTGGTCCCGGGATCAGCTGATGAAAATGGGGGTAATTGCAGTTATACTTCAAGTACGACACTGACTTTAAATCCATCTGTTCCTAGTCTTGATATACCCAGTAATGGTTGCCCAGAAACTGCTATTGAAATGAGCATTTTAAATGTCGAATCGGGATTCATATATACTTGGGAGACTATAAATAATGACGTAAATATATCAAGCCCGAATAGTCCAGAAACAACATTTGAGTTTGACGCTGGAGGCTCATATTCAATAACTGTACTTTCAGAAAATGGACAATGTCAAAATAGTTCTAGTCAATCCATAGAAATTACGAATTTAAGTATCGATTTGCCTTTCGTATCTGTTGGAGGAGAATATTATGACACAACTGTAGTCAATGGAGTTATTACATTTCCGATATGCACAGGTGTGAGTTCACCGGAGGTCAAAATTGAAAATGCCTCATTCTACAATGCAACAAACCCTCAAGGAACCACATATGGCATTCAAATTGGAAGTTCACCGACTCAATCCATTGATGATGAAATTACAGAAACAATATATTACGGGTCAAATGCATTGATTTTAACTGCCAACTACAATACCTGCGTTCTAACGAAGACTTATGATATTTACTCTGGTTCAAACCCATATGTATCGATTGGAGCGGCAAATACAACAGGGCTTTGTATGGGAGACTCCGTTACTTTTGTTATTGATCCGACAGAATCGCCTGGGGTATTTAACCCTCCAGGGACAACATACAGCTTGACTATAAGTGATGACAATTCATATATCGAAGTATTTTCCTCATTAACACAAGATCAATATGTAAACTATACATTTGATGAAACCTCATGCGGTGTCATAAATCCGAGTATCTCATTTCCAAACAACGCATTTTACGCACAAGTTGTTGCTGAAAACGCATGTGGGGAAACCTTTTCGGCGGTTAGCCCTATAACAGTATCCGATGACCCTATCGCTAACTTTTCAATTACCGACACGACACTTTGTGAGGGTCAAAATACAACATTAACCAGTGAAGGTAATTCTGGTCAAGTTGTTGGATCTTCTAGCCCATACAATTGTTCTACCCAAGGAAAGTTTTATTGGGAGATTTCAGGTGGTGTCGAAGGTGATGATTACATAGTCAATTCCGGTGTATTAGGATCCAACAATACGAATTACTATGGCCCCCAGGCCAATTTTGGGAATGGTTCGAATACAATAGATATTATATTTAATAATGCTGGATATTACACCGCATCTCAGATATATTATAATAGCTGTGAACGAGATACTTTTTCTCGGAATATTTGCGTCATCGCAGCACCTGTTTGTTCATTCTCGGCAATTCCATCGCCGACCTGCTCACCCTCAGATATCTTTATTGAAAATTCAAGTATTATTCCCCAATGTGGTGGTGAGGATATAAATGTAAAATATACTTGGTCAATTACAAATCCTGTATCAGGAAATACGACTAGTGATATAAATAACCCTAATGTATTTGAGCCAAACATAGGACTAATTAATAATACTAATGAGACCCAAAATTTTATAATCACCCTGAACATCAAACCTCTTGAATATAATAATAGCGCACTATGGTCAATTCCAAATTGCGAAAGTACGTGTACCCAAACAGCTACTGTTTATCCTCGTGTCGTAATTACACCCCCTTCCAGTTCTATTGCTTGTAATAACGAAGCATTGAACATACCGCTTCAAGCCAATGTAAATTCAAGCTTTAGTTGGTATGCATCTTCAAACCCGAACGTAACCGGAGAAAGTATAACTCCACAAATGGGTAATACAATAAATGATTTTTTGATAAATAACTCCACTGTTACACAAACTGTGACTTATACAATTATTGCGAATTCAATAATCGGTTCTTGTCCAGATACAATAGAATTTAATGTTAGTGTATTACCTGAAATAACAATGGATCCGATCGGAAGTATCGATTTGTGTGAAGGAGAATTCCAGAATACTATTGGTTTGAATGCAAATATTCAACAAACATCTTACACATGGACAAATACGAACACATCAATTGGACTTTCTTCTGGAGGTTCAGGAAATATTCCGGGTTTCACAGCAGCTAACACTACAGTCGATGTTATTTCATCCCAAATAGATATAATACCCAGTGCTTATGGCTGTCAAGGAGATGTTAATAGTTTTTATATTACTGTAAACCCTCTTCCAAATGTATCAAGTGTCCCAAATCAAACTCATTGCGCAGGGGAAATGAGCGATGAAATCATCTTAAATGCAGATGCTTCGGGTAGCACAATTAGTTGGGTGAGCTCAGATCAAACTATTGGTATAGGAGCGAGTGGTAACAGCACTATTTCTAGCTTTGAAACCATCAATACGGGAAATACCGTTGTCTCAGCCACAATATCAGCTCAAGCTGAGTTAAACTCTTGTAGTGGCCCGACCACAAGTTTTAGTATTACTATCAACCCAATACCTACAGTCAATATTACGGGCCTAATCGCACTTTGCGATGGGCAAAACTCATCTATAATCAATCCAAATAGCCCAGTGAGCGGAACAAGTTTTAGCTGGATAAATAGCAATGAAGATATAGGTTTAGGAGCTAATTCTGGAACAGGTTCAATTCCTTCATTTACGGCAACAAATAATAGCACCACCCCAATTAGTTCAACCATTACTTATATCCCTGAAAATAACAATTGTGTAGGACCTGAGGAACAAGTTGAAATTACAATAAATCCTGTACCGAATGTACTACCTTTATCCGATACAACCTTATGTAGTGGCACTTCTCTTAATACAATTATTTTTGAAAGCAATCCAATTATAAATAATACAACATACAATTGGTCAAATTCATCAATTGGTATTGGATTACAAGCGAACGGAGAAGGAAACATCCCAAGCTTTATCGCAACAAACGGTAGTAGCCAAAACGTAACCAGTGTTATTGAGGTTACTCCAATTGCTAATGGTTGTGCAGGAAGTCCAGAGATAATGAATATTACTGTTGTACCCGGTCCAGTGGTTACATTACCAAGCGATTATGCTTATTGCGCGGGAGAAATTACAGATGAGATTAGCTTTTTTGGTACACCGATTGAGAATACTTACTCATGGACAAATGATAATCCAAATATAGGATTAGCACTTAGTGGATCAGGAAATATTCAACCATTTAATTCATTAAATGATTTATCGACTCCGCTTCAAGCCAACATAATTGTTACACCCAATAGTCTTGGATGTCCTGGTATAAGTCAATCATTTACAATAACCATTAACCCCATTCCGGAAATGGACTTAGTGAATAACTTTGAGTATTGTAACGGAGAAATTACCGATAATATAAACCTAAGTGTTTCCAATAATGTTGCAAATACAAACTTTACATGGACGGCTTCAAATGGTAATATCGGTATAAACTCACCCAATAGTGGGGGGTTCATTCCAAGCTTTACTGCTATTAACAATACATTAGCCGTTTTGACATCAGATATAACCGTTACACCTTCATCCAACGGATGTCAGGGTGAAAATCGTTTATTTTCAATTACAGTGACACCAACACCGTCCGTTAATAGTTTGCAAGATATTTCTTTTTGTAATAATGAAACTACAGGAATAATACCTATTAGCTCTCCGAATATAGGAGCAACAATATCATGGTCAAATAGTAATACAAATATTGGATTGGTCGAAGCTAATGGAACTGGAGACGTTCCATCATTTGTAACATTGAATGAAACACTTGCTGTTGAAAGTGCAGTGGTAAGTGCTACTCCTACTTTGAACTCCTGTGAAGGACAGTCTACAGATTTTGAAATATTTATTTTACCTTCAGCACAGGTCACAAACCCAGGCGACATTACAGTATGTCACAACGAGCCCGTTCTTGCAGAGGTCTTAACTGTCCAACCATCGGGGACATCACTAATATGGAATTTCTCGAACCCTTCATTGGGTTTAAATTCTCTTTCAGGATCTACTCAAATAATTAACGGCTTCACTGCTCAGAATACAAGTACATCTGTAGACAGTGGAACAATGACAATGAATCCAAGTTTTAGTTTCAACGATATTTCTTGCCTTGGTGATCCTCAGTCCTATAATATATATGTAAATCCAATACCAACGTTAAATCCATTACCACCACTTTCTGTATTCTGCGAATATGATGAAGTTGGTATAGGTTTAAGCAGTGATATAGACGATGGAATGTCCTACACATGGACCAATGACAATTCTCTAATCGGAGTGAACTCAACCGGCGTATCATATGATAGCCTATTATTTAATGCTGTTAATGATACAAATCAACCTTTGACCTCTAATTTTATTGTTACACCAGTTTTTAGCTTTAACGAAGTTTTATGTTCTGGTTCAAGTTTGCCATTAGCAATCACAATAAATCCAATGCCAGATGTAAATCCATTACCAAACTACACCTTGTGTGCCACAGAAACTGGTTCAAACCAATTTACAAGTATCAATCCAATTATCGGTTTAGGAACAAGCTATATCTGGACAAATTCAAATACTGATATTGGTCTAATCAGCGGGGGTACCGGGTCACATTTTTTCACTTCTGAAAATGCGTATACAGAACCCATATTAAGTACGGTTGCCGTAACTCCGTATTATACAAACAATGAAGTAACCTGCATTGGTGATTCATCAATGTTTGAAATCACAGTGAACCCAATGCCAACAATAGATAGTCTGGATGATCAATCTTTTTGTTCAGGTGCGAGTTCAAATTCAGTCATCCCATCAGGAAATGTTCCGGGTACTATTTATTCGTGGACTAACGATAACTTGGAAATTCCACTAGCAGAAAGTGGCAATGATACTATACCTTCGGTAAATATTATCAATTCAGGATCAATCCCCATTATTGCGAATATCTCCGTGACACCCAGTTACACTTTTAATGACCACCTCTGCGTTGGAACATCTGAAGAGTTTGCGCTCATAACTAATCCTGTTCCAGAATTAAATGAATTCAACGATACGTCCATTTGCGCGGGTAATCAATTAGAAATAATTACTGCTACTAATCCAAATATTCCAGGTGTCACGTACACATGGACTAATACCAATGAAGAGATTGGCCTCCCAACAACAGGAACAGGACCAATAAACTTTATAGCTACCAATTTCGGCGTTAATGATATTCAATCAACAATTACTGTCTCAGCAAGCTTTAATTTTGCGGGAAGCACATGTACAGGGCCGCCTAAATCACTAAATGTAATTGTACACCCTAGTCCAAATATGGCAGCAATAACAGACCAAACCATTTGTGCTGGTGACGAATTTAATTCGATAGGATTTACAAGTGACGTTTCAAATACATCTTATGAATGGACAAACACTAATACTGATATTGGCTTGTCAGGTTCTGGGTCTGATTCGATTGCTTCATTCATAGGCTTGAACTCTTCAAATAATATATTGACAAGTATTGTTCAAGTCGCTCCCACAGCAACATTCAATGGTGTAACTTGTCAAGGGGGTATTCAAACAGCAATATTGACGGTCAATCCTGTTCCTGGTGTAGTTCCTATTTTAGATACACTTCTTTGTCATGGAAGCTCATTTGATTTTTTTCCTAGTGCAAATATTATTTCTGGGGTCGAATATGATTGGACAAATAATAACCCGTCCGTAGGGCTCGCTCCATCAGGTACTAATGCTATTAGTTTTATAACATCAAATATTACTAACTCCATTGAAACAGCTCAAATAAATATAGTACCAACTTTCACAAATAATAATGTTACGTGTGGAGGTAGTAATGAGTCTTTTAATATTGAGGTTATTCCAGATCCTCAGTTAAACCCGATATCGGACCTAGCATTTTGTAATGGAGATACAAGTAGCGTTCTTGAATTTCAGACAAACATACCGACCAGCACTTTTTCATGGGTCGCCACGAATTCTGACATAGGACTGCCGAATTCGGCTGGAGTTGGAGCTTTACCTGAATTTGTGACAGAAAATATTTCAAATTCAGATATAACTCAAAGTTCTATCAGCGTTACGCCCAGTTATACATATAATGCGCTAGCTTGCGAAGGCTCATCTGAAATATTTACAATTACAGTATTGCCTACACCTATACAATCAGAGTTAGGACCATTTAATTATTGCAACGAAACTACCGCATCCGCTGTTAATATAATTGGATCTGGAACAACTTATATGTGGACTAATTCCAATATTGATATAGGTTTAACGGATAGTGGAAGCGGAGCGACTATACCAAGCTTCACAACAAATAACACGAGCAATTCTAACGAAATTAGTAATCTCACAATAACTCCAGTATATACAATCGATACCTTGAGTTGCCTGGGACAAACATCAGCGACAACAATTACGATTTTAGCAACTCCAGATGTTTCAAACCCTGGAAATTTCACCTACTGTAATGGTGAAAACAATACACAAATACCTTTTAGTAGTCAAGTTTCGGGTACACAATTCAATTGGACCAACGATTTAAGCAATATAGGAATTAGTTCGTCAGGACAAGGACCTATACCTTCTTCAACATTGATAAATAACTCTAATAATGCAATTACAGGAAATTTCATTGTGACCCCTAGCTTACAAAGTGGAGCTACAATCTGTCAAGGAAATCCTGAAAACTTTTCAATAACTGTGAATCCAAGCCCGGCCGTTTTATTCGGTATTGCAAACCAAACTATTTGTTCGGGAGAAAATAGTGCAAGTGTTTCCTTGAATTCGGCAACAACAGGTGCAGATATGACATGGTCCGTATCAAATTTACCAGGAAGTATATCAGGAGTTTTAAATACCTCTGGTGGGCCCTCTAATCCAAATACGATTCCATCCTTCAATCTAACGAATTCTAGTAATACGCCTCAAACGATTGAATTTTTAGCGAATGCAACAACAACGGGTCAAGCTTCTTGTTTGGGAGGTGGGAGTTTGTATACAATAACAGTAAACCCATTACCAAACATGGAAACTCCTGACAATCAGACAGTCTGCCATAACGAGCAAAGTGCTGCTGTTAATTTCACGAGCACTTTTGCGAACAGCTATGCTTGGAGTAATAACAATACCAATATTGGTTTGGCGGCATCAGGAGTAAACGATATATTATCCTTTACCTGTAATAACAACATGATAGGTTCAGTAGAAATAGGTGACATAACTGTAACTCCAATCTATACATTTAATAATGTTTCTTGCCCTGGAACAACAGAAAATTTTCAAATCACTGTAAATCCCATACCCATTGTAAATACACCAGAAACATTAACATATTGTAACGGAGAAATTACAAATACGATTGTTCCCTCAGGAACAGGAAGTTCCTACACTTGGACCAATACCAATACACAAATTGGTCTAAATGAAACCAATGGAAATACAAGTATTAATCCTTTCACAACAAATAATAATGAACAGGTTCCTGTCTCAACGACCATAAACTGGACACCTACTTTTACCTATAATGACTACAGTTGTAACGGAGCGACGATGGCACAAGACATTGTTGTTAATCCAACTCCAGAGGTGGAACCGATAGAAGATAAATATCTGTGTAATGGAGAAGAAAGTCCGATAATAAATTTTATCGGTACTGGGACAAGCTATGAGTGGTTTAATGATAATAATACTATCGGACTTAGCTCTTTCGGAATTGGAAATATTCAAAACTTTTATGGAATAAATAATTCCACGGATACGCCAGAAAACGCGTCAATTATCGTCGAATCTATTTATACCAATAATGGACTTAGCTGCCCAGGTTCTTCAATTAATTTTAACTTTAATGTGCTTCCGGTCGCCTCATTAAGCCCAATGAGTAACCAAGAAATTTGCAATAATGAGGAAAGTTTGCCAGTTAGCTTTAATGGAACTGGAAGTTATTACAATTGGACGAATCCACTTACCGAAATTGGCCTCGGCGCATCCGGTGAGGGAAGTATTCCAACATTTATTGGTCAAAATACAGGAGCAACGCCAATTATTTCTCAAGTTTCAGTTATCCCCTATTTTACCCTAAATGAAACCAGTTGTCCGGGAACGCCCGAGTATATTTCATTCACCGTAAACCCGACAGCGGGGCTAGATACTCCACCAAACCAAATATACTGCGCAAATTCCCAGACTAATGCTATAAATTTTACAGGTAACGGAACATCATATTATTGGACAAATAATAATCCAAATATAGGCTTGACGGAATTTGGCGAAGGAAATATTGGAGTGTTTACTACCGAAAACTCAGGGCTTAATCCTGAAATAGCAACAATTACAGTTGAACCCATATTTAGTGGAGGAAATTCCTCCTGCCCAGGAGTTAATACGACATTTACCATTACAGTTAATCCGACACCAGAGGTAGATGAGTTCAATAGTCAAGCATTATGTAGTGGTGAAAATACAACTGAAATAGATTTTACGGGTGTACCGAGTGCAACTGAATTTGAATGGACAAATAGCAATGAACTTATCGGGCTCAATCAAACTGGTATAGGTGATATACAAAGCTTTACAAGCCAAAATCCAAGTGATATAAGTAATCAATTTGCAGAAATTATTGTAACACCCAGCTACAGTTATGCAAGCTTAACATGTTATGGAGTTTCAAAAAGTGCCTCAATCACCGTTCATCCTATACCTTCTATAGACCCTTTACCAAATATCACTCATTGTAATGGTTCAATTGTTCAGGAAATGAACTTTCCTGGTACAGCGAATTTATATTCTTGGACAAACTCAAATACTGGAACGGGAATGGATGAATCTGGACAGCAAATTATTTCTAGTTTCACGGCAACCAACACATCTGTAAATACAATTCAGTCAATAATTACAGTAAATCCAAGCTATGAAGAAGATGAAAATTCATGTGCGGGAATACCAGAAACTTTTAACTTATATGTGCTACCCACACCAAATGTCAATCCTTCTAATGATCAAATATTATGTAACGGTGATTTATCTGACGAGATACTTTTTAGTGGTTCGATATCAGGAGCCGAATATTCATGGACTAATTCACTGCAGTCTATTGGTTTATTGTCTAATGGCATAGGAAATATTCTACCTTTCAATGTCATAAATAATAGTAACTCACAGATAAATGCTCAAATTATTGTAACACCAACATTTACCGAAAATGCCACTATGTGTTCTGGTGATCCTGATTCTATACTAATTCGTATAAACCCAACACCAATTGTAAATGATCCTGGACTTCAAGTTTATTGTACTGGAGATAGCACCGCTCAATTAATGCTAAGTGGAACTGCAAATAATTATAATTGGTTTGCAGACGAGACAATTATTGGTAATCCGATTTCCGGTGAAAATATTATACCAACATTTTTTACGACAAATACATCAGAAAATACCCTCAATACAAATTTTACAATAATCCCTATTTACGCGGAAGAAAATGTTTCATGTCCAGGAGAATCAATTTCGATTCCGTTTTATGTTAACCCAATTCCTTTTGCAGAGAATATACCAGACATTGAATATTGTCATGAAGAGCTATCAGATGAATTTATAATAAATGGTTTTGCTACAAGCTATAATTGGATGAACAATAATCCTTCTATTGGGCTTGGATTTGAAGGGATTAATATAATACCATCATTTTACACAAATAATACAACACTTATACAGGATACAGCCAAACTATCCATTATACCGGAATATAGCAACTATAACTTATCCTGTAAGGGAGATACGACTATCTTCAATATTATTGTAAACCCACTACCCCATATCGATTATATAGAAGATATTATTATTTGTAATAATGATAGTCTTGATATTTATATTTCGAGCGATATCAATTCAAATTATACCTGGTTTGCTTCAGATAACTCCTTGGTTAACGGAGAACTAATTTCAACTCAAACCAATGATTATATCGGTGACTCCCTATCAAACCTGAGTGACAACCCTCAATTTGTTAACTATTCTATAACCCCCACTTCTTTTCCTGCAGGTTGTGAGGGGCCAGACAGTAATTTCAGCGTACAAATTCAGCCTGATATACTTTTATCAATACCTACAAATATCGAAATTTGTAGTGGTCTGCCTGTAAATGCAATTTTATCAGCAAATGTGCCTTCTCAATTCAGTTGGTTTGTGACATTAGATAACCCCAATGTAAGTGGTGAATCTGTAACTACAAATATCAACCCAATAATTGATGATGTTTTGATAAATAACAGTTCTCAAAATCAAGTGGTAATTTACGCGGTTTTTCCAACTTCTATTGATGGAAGTTGTGTCGGAGATGCGCAGACAATTAGTGTTACTGTAAAACCTCCCTTAGATCTACTTTTAGATGATACGCTTGCTATTTGTAGTGGAGATGCCGTAAATCTCAATCTAGTTTCTAATACAGAGGTTTCGTTTTTATGGTATGCAGATCAGAATATCAATGTCACAGGCGAATCGCTAAGTGCCGTTGGAGGGCCATTTATTACAGACATACTCGAAAATAATAATAATGAAGTTGAACAAATAAATTATCATGTGGTAGGTAGCTCAACTACTAATGGGTGTTCAAGTCCTATATTTGATATAATTGTTTATGTAAATCCAACACCAATTATTACTCCATTAAATGACACAACTTTTTGCGTAGACGATATAATTACACCAGTAAATATTTCTGGAAATGTGACCAATACTGATTACAATTGGACAAATAATAATATTGCCACTGGACTAACTCAACAAACTGGAGTTGAAAGTATACCGGGCTTTATTGCAGAAAATAATACTATTAATCCATTAGTTTCAAATATTCATATAACATGCTCTTACACATATTATAATAAAACGTGTATTGGAGATGAAATAGAGTACAACATAATAATTAACCCAAACCCTTCTGTTTATCCTGTCGTAGATTTATCTATATGTAACGGATTAGCAATTAGTGAAGTTAATATTTCCGGAAATACCCCAGGTACCGAATATACCTGGAACAATTCGAATACCGCGATTGGATTACCAGCTGCAGGTAATGGGAATATACCTATTTTTATAGGTACAAACTCGACACTCTTACCCATAATTGGAACTGTAACACTTACCCCTAGCTTTACTGATCATGGTTTAACATGTTTAGGTCAGCAAGAAACGTTTGAAATCCAAATTAATCCAACGCCAAAACTTGATATTTTAGATACATCAATTTGTTCAGGAGCATTGACCAACTTATTATTGAGTGCAGATATTCAGAGTTCTTTTGAATGGAATGCTTTATCGAATCTCGAAGTTTATGGAGAAACCTCAAACCCTATACAAAATACAATTCTAATAAATGACGAATTAACGCATTATTCCACCCAGCCTCAGAGTATACAGTATCAAATAATGCCAACATCAATACCATATGGATGTAATGGTGAATTAGAATTTGTTGAAGTTATTGTGCACCCGAATCCAAATATAGGATTTACAACAGCTTCAAATATTCTTTGCGATTTAGCACCAATACAGTTTATAAATAATTCAGTTGGCGTGCTTGATTTTGAATGGGATTTTGCAGACGGAAATTCAAGCGTTTTAAACAATCCAATCCATACCTATGCCTCTAATGGAACATATAACGTTCAATTAACCGGAACCAACCCTATCACTGGCTGCTCTAACCAGAGTTTATCATCATTAATTATTAGTGACAGCCCCAATCCAAACTTTACGGTTTCTGATAGTTTAAGTTGTGGACCACAGGATGTTGTTTTCACCGCAGAAACTACAAATCAAGAATGGCAATATATATGGGATTACGGCAACGGTGTTTCTACGGAGCAAGTTGGAACTACAGGATATCAATATAATGAAGAAGGTTGCTATGATGTGACACTAACTGTAACTGATCAACAGCAATGCATATCAAGTTCCATACAAGAAAATGCAATTTGTATATTTGATGAGGCAATAGCAGATTTTTCAGTTTCTGAAATTGTTATTTCATCATTAGATCCAACGGTCGATTTCTATAATAACTCCATTAACGCATCATCATTCGAATGGGATTTCGGCGATGGTCTGTCAAGTTTAGCAGAAAATCCTTCACATACATTCTCTAATGACGCTCCTACATACATGGTAAGTCTAACGGCATATAATGAACTTGGATGTATTGATACAGCAATGTTAAATATCACTTTATGGCAGGAATTCACTGTATTTGTTCCGAATTCATTCACACCCAATTCAGACGAAGTAAACCAAACCTTTCTTCCAATTATCGCCGGAGATTATAAGACAGAAAGTTATCGGCTTATAATTTACGATAGATGGGGTGAGATTGTATTTGAAACCAAAGATCCCGCCACAGGATGGGATGGTTACAACAAATTCAGAAAAAGGGTGTGTCAGGACGGTTCATATATCTGGAGTATTCGCCTCGAGGAATTACCTAGTCAAAAGGTGAAAAAATATAGAGGGCATGTTAATTTGTTAAGATAACTAATTCACAAGTACTTTCTGAATCCACTCAAGTTGTATTTTAAATACCTCATTTTTTTCAGGTTCATTATGAATTTCATGGTACAAGCCTTCCAATAATTTAAAGCTTACGTTGGAACCGGCATTCGCAAAAAAATCTTTACTACCATCTGGTGATGTGAGCCTATCCGCAGAACCATGCATCAATAATATTGGTGTTTCTAATTCTTTTACCCTATCAATGGCATTTAATCCTGCCTGGTGAATATTAATAAAAAAAGAAGCAGTCATTCTATCGTGAACTAAAGGGTCATTATTATAGTCATTTATAATTTTAGTGGAACGCGACAATGCAATTTTTTCGAGACCCGTTGGCTGAGATAAAGATGGATAAATATTTGCTGAAAACCTCGCTAATAGAACTTTCCATCTAGGAGGATCAAAACCCAATCGCAGGTATGGCCCTGTAACAATAGCACCCACTATTCCATCAGGATTTCGCAATAAATAATTGAGAATTAAGTTTCCCCCCATACTGTGACCATACAAAAAAACTGGAACACCTTTATATACAGAATCGATCTCGGATAGCGATAACTTTAGGTCATTCATCATATGTTCAAAAGACGGCATATGCCCGCGCTGCCCCTCAGAATTACCGTGTCCCCTTAAATCGATGGCTACAGTAACAATATCGACATTTTTAAAATACTCAATTACATGCATATAACGTTTGGCATGTTCTCCCATTCCATGCACTAAAAAAATTAATGCTTTTGGGTTTTTAACGGATGAACTATAGAGAACTAAATTCAGCTTGTCTTCTGTTTTTATAGGTCTAAATATTGTCATTATGAACTTTCTTAACGAGGCTTAAAGTAGGCATTATAAATAATATAAATAAGGAAAAGGAGAAATCACAAGTCACGTTAAAAATGAAAAAACATCTCAGTAAACTTAATTATCACGGTTATTTCAATTAAATTCGTGTAACTCTAAACTATAAACTCTTGTACAACTCAATTTTACTCACGCTATGTGGTGTGCTGTTGTCACCTCTTATTTTTAGCCAATCTATTTCAGTCAATGGCCTAAACTTAAGTCAAACCACTGGTGCATGCGACCCCTTAACGTTTCAAACCGTTGGTACGGCATCTGTTAATTTAAATTGTATTCAATTGAATGCAACAGGAAACTTTATGCAAGGCGGATTTTGGGCCTGTAATACAATCAACCTGAATCAAAGCTTCAAGCTAAATTTCAAAGCAAATTTTGGCAGTAATCAATCAACCGGTGATGGTATCGCGTTTGTTCTTCAAGAGGAAGGTCTTGGTGTCATTGGAGGAACTGGAGGAGGTATGGGATATGCAAATGGGAACCCTATAAATTGTATTGGCGGTACATGCCCCATAGAACCAAGCGTAATTGTTGAATTTGATACCTATAATGGAAGTGATTTTGGAGATAATGATATGCCGTGTAACCATAGCTCAATACAAACAAATGGCTCAACTTCTAACTTTTCCACAATCGCTGGTCCTGAATGTATAGTACCCCCTGGATTTTCAATTGTTGATGGTAATGAACATGATATTTGTATTACTTGGAATCCATTTACATTAGAATATAGAATCTATTTCGATGATGCCCTTGTAACAAACTATAATGGTGATATCCGTTCCTTTTTTATCTCTCCATCATCAGTTTATTGGGGGTTTACAGCCTCCTCAGGAGGTGCTACACAAGTGCATTCTGTTTGCGAAATAGAAATGCTGACAGCTATTCCCAATCCCACATGTATTTGTAATACACCCAATTTGATTGTAACAGATCCACCTATATTTTGTGGAAGCGGAAATATCACGGATCCGTCTATCACAGCAGGTAGTGAGGAAGGCACGATATCTTATTGGAATAATGCGACATGTACTAATGCTTTAACAAATCCAAATATATTATTCAATTCAGGTGTGTTTTACATTCAACTTGAAACCACACCAGGTTGTACATCATCTGAGGCTGTTAATTTAACCGTAAATAATATTATAGCACCCGAATTTGATATTATCTCTCATATCTGTGAAGGAGAAACGATTGACCTTCCCACAACGAGTCTTAACGGCATCAATGGATCTTGGTCTCCCGCACCAAATAATATGAGTACAACAACTTACACTTTCACGCCCGACCAAGGCGAATGTGCTACTGAAATAGAAGTGGATGTAATTGTTCGACCAGCACCAAGCATTGAGCCCATTTCAGATATGATTATTTGCAGTGGTGATGAAATAAACTTCAATGCATCAATATCAGGTATTGGAACGAGCATAATTTGGTCCTCATCTGCAGGTTCGTTTTCGAATCCTACTCAAGCATCAACTACGTTCATACCAAATTTTACTTCAGGAAATACTTCGGTAACAGCTGAAGTTGCGAGTCCAATATGTTACATAACCAATCAAGAAACTATAAATATCACGATTAATTTAGCTAATACTATTCCAATCTTCACGCCAATTTTAGATATCTGTAGCGGTGATGCGCTGAGTTTACCTGCTACAAGTACGAATAATATTTCGGGTTCGTGGTCACCAGCAGTGGACAATACAACAACTACGACTTACACGTTTACACCTGATGTTGGTCAGTGTGCGACAACAGAAACGATGACTGTTAATGTAAATGCGCAAACCACCCCAAGCTTCACACCGATTGCTGACATATGTAGTGGTGATGTACTGATTTTACCTGCTACAAGTACGAATAGCATTTCGGGTTCATGGTCACCAGCAGTGGACAATACAACAACTACGACTTATACGTTTACACCTGATGTTGGTCAGTGTGCGA
>MDTC01166475.1_pt1 | contig 25900 bp, 18 predicted proteins | sample 811181 | NCBI WGS metagenome assembly MDTC01 (sample SAMN05326644, study PRJNA326480) | marine metagenome | isolation source: seawater | place: Pacific Ocean: North | collected 2011
TGACACTAATATGGGTGAAAAAATTACATGTACTGGTAGACAATACTTAAGACATATGATAAGATTCTTTAATAAAAAAGGATTTAGACCTTTAGTAGGGGATACCGATGGATTCAACTTTTCAATACCTAAATATGTAGAGGATAATATATATACTTCCAACGGACAACATAGATTTAACGAAACAGGTAAAACCTATAAAGGTTTAGATGCCGTTGTTGCAGAATATAATGATAAGTATATGAAAGGTGTAATGGGGTTAGATGTGGATGAAATATGTGAATCAACAATTAATATTGCACGAAAGAATTATGCAGATTTAATAGACGGAAAAGTTAAATTAGTAGGTAATACTATTAAATCTAAAAAATTACCTACATATATTGCAGAATTTATAGATAAAGGAATTCATATGTTATTAAAAGGTAAAGGATATGAATTTGTTAATGAATATTATGATACACTAGAAAAAATTTATAATCAAGAAATTCCACTTTCAAAAATAGCTAACAAATCAAGAGTTAGAATGTCTGTAAAAGATTATGAAAAAAGATCATTACAATTAAATAAGGCGGGCAACCCTTTACCTAAACAAGCACATATGGAACTTATTATAAAAGAAGGTTTAAATGTAGATTTAGGTGATACTATATATTATGTGAATACTGGTACTAAAAAATCTCACGGTGATATTCAAACTAAAACAGATAGAAAAACTAAAGAAAAAATAGTTCATATTAATTGTCAATATATTTCACCAGATATTATAGAAAATCATCCCGATACTACGGGTAGTTATAATATAGAAAGATATATTGACGCATTTAATAAAAGGATTAAACCTTTATTAGTATGTTTTAGTCCAGAAGTGAGAGAAGATATTATAATTACTTCACCATTACATAGACAATATTTTACACAAAAACAATTAACACTAACTTCAGGACAACCAATGAAGGAAGGTGATCAAGATACTTTAGAAGATTTATTAACAGTAACTGAAGAAGAAATGTTATTTTGGGATTTAATTAATTTATCACCTACTTATATGTTTGAGGAATATAATATAGTAGATGAGTTTTGTTTAAATCACAAACAATCCGAGAGGTCTATATTGTAAAGATTTATTAAGATTTTCCGCTTCACCTGCTTTTAGTTCTAATTGTTTAGCATTACTTAGTCTTTCCAATCTAGCGTCTAAATCTTCTAACAATTTACCTTGTTCTTCTTTACCTTCACTTAATAAACTATCATAATCCATAGTTAATTCAGAGTCAGGAACTTTTATTGCCCCACTAAATTTACCTCTTACTCTTCCTAAGGCTTCTTTAAACAATGCCGTAAGATATCTTCTTACCCATACTCTAGTTGGTTCGTTTAAATCAGAGTACATTAGTTTTGAAAGGGGTACATCATTAGGTAATTTTATAATATCTTTATTTTCATTTAAACATAAATTTATTTCATCTTCGGACATTCCATTAGTATCATAATAATAATACCATACTTTAGTACCTGCTAACCCTACTTGGCTACCAACTAAACCACCAGCACTAAAAGATAGTCTACTTCCTGGTATCGGCATTAAATGTAATAATCTAGTACCATTCGGTCCTGCGGTAACTTTATATGTTAATTGACTTCTAAGTAATTTGGATTTTAAACTAAAATCAGATGCTCTTAATAATACATCAAAAGCGGGTGCAACATAAAAACCACCATTACCTAATCCTCCACCTTGTCCCCAACCTGCGTAAGGTACTTGTCCAAATCCTCCACCAAATCCGTAGTCTCCAAAACCAGCAAATGAATAGAGTGCATGATCTGTACTATTAGGTGTAATCCATAAAATTTCATTTACTTCTCTACCACCTGGTATTTGATAAACTTGTTTACCTGCTTCAATGGTTACGTAATCTTTTTTTAATTCCCAAGGTCCTCTATCTTGTAACCCTACTTGTTTAGAATATGCATAGGTAAATCTACTTTCAAAATCTAATGAACGTGTAGTAAGTGCAAATGCAATATCTATTTTACTTGCATCATTACCTAATAAAGATGACCACTGATTTTCTATTAACCAATCTTGTACTCTTTGTGCATAATCTTCAATTGCAGTTTCTAATAACGAACACATTTGATCGTTATCTAACTCAATTTTTCTAATCGGTGCACCTAATCGATGTTTTATTAATGTAAATAATTCATCTTTTAATTTATCATTTAATGCATTTCCCATAATTTATACTATTTATTTATAAATATTAAGATATTTATTAAATGATGAAAAGAAACCTAATAAAAAAAATTTTAAGAGAAGAAACTACTTATGAAGTAGAAAAAAATCTTTTTCCTTATACCAAAACAGATACACACACTTCTACTGATATCTCAGTTGGGTTAATGCATAAAGCAATGAATCATTTGGCATCTGCCCTTAGAGATATAGAGGCAGCAATACAATTCGCATATGAAGCAGATACAAATAATGAAGATTTAATTGAAGGTTTAGAAGATATAAGGAAATCATTATTACATGGAAGTGGACAAGGTGCAGGATGGGACGGTACAGAGGAACACGATAATATAATTAATGAGTTAGGTTCATTAATTGATAAATATAGTGATAGTAATGATAATTTTAATATTAATGGTTATCACGATCAGAAAGCTCCCGAAGGTACTCCCTAATTAAAATTACTGCATCATCAATCTTTTTAAATGTTCTTTCTGGAAGAAATGCTTTTTTACCTATAACGATTGCAGGTAAGTAATCACTTTCTACTTTTTTTGAGAATGATTCATATAAAACCTCATTTTCAGATTGGTCTACATCTATTTCTTTAAATTCAATATTAGATTCCTTAAGTTGTGATTTTAAATTATCACAATGAGGACATCCTTTCATACTAAATACTATTGGTGTTACTTTCATTTTCTATTTTTTTTATAAATTCTGTTATTATATCTTCTTCACCCATTATTGTTCCTATTATTTTCTTTTTTTCGTTTAAAATATCCCATACTAATGTATCTATAGTATCATCTATTAACATATAATAAATATTAACAGTTTTGTTTTGCCCAATTCTATATGCTCTATCTTCTGCTTGTTCATGATTACCAGGAACCCAGTCTAACGAATTCATAATAACTATTTCTGCAGCAGTTAAAGTTAATCCTACACCCGCAGCCTTTATTTGTCCTACAAAAACTTTACAGTTATCATCTTCTTGAAATCTATCAACCGCTAATTGTTTTTGTTTTTCGGACATTCCTCCTCTGATACAAACACATTTGTCTCCAAAGTGTCTAATAAAAGCATCCATCTCATCATTAAAATTACAAAATATTATAGTTTTTTTATCTAACTCTAAAGCTTCTTCAACCTTTTCTATTGTATAAGGTACAGTTTCCATTGCGATAAAAGTTCTTAACAAAGTAGCTTCTACTAAATCTCTTGCTGGATTACCTTTTTTACCGTCTATTTTTCTTTGTGCTAAATATTCTTCCCATACATTTTTATAACCATCTACATTTTGTAATTCTAAATAAATTGGTGTTATAAGTTTATCTGGTAAATCTAATACTTCTTCTTTTTTACGTCTCAAAATAGTTCTTTTTGTTTTCTGTGCTAATTCTTCTAAATTAGACGCACCTTTAGTAACCCAAACAAATCTACCACCTTTTTTAAATCTAACACCTTCGCAATATGTTCTAGCATAATGAACCCAATTATTAGCAACACTACACTCTATTATTGATAATAAGTTATAATAATCCATAGGACGATTAGCTATAGGTGTACCTGTTAATAACCAACATCTTTTAGGTGAAAATCTTTTGGATATATCTTTTAAAATTTTACCTCTAATACTTTTATGGTTTTTAACAAAGTGAGCTTCATCTAAAATAATTAAATCAGGATTAAATTCAACTATTTCTCTTCTTAATTCCCATTCTTCATATTTTTTACCCCTTTCTTCTATTGTGTGGAAATTTTTAAGTATGTCATAATTTATAATAGTAAATCTATTTGGATCCCAATGTTTACCTTTTATTATAGAAACATCTTCACAGAAATTTTGTACTTCTCTCATCCAATTAATCTTCAAAGATGCAGGACAAACAATTAAAACTCTTTCTGCACCACATTCTAATGCGGCAACAATAGATTGGTAAGTTTTACCTAATCCCATATCATCCGCTAAAATACATTTTTTATTTTTTAATAAAAATTCTATCCCTTCTTCTTGATGTTTAAACGCCCTCCATCCTCTTTTATCTAAATCAATATATTTTTCAAAATCTACTTCTACATCTATTTCTTCATAATGTATATCCTCAATTAATTGAGTTTTAGGAATCCATATTAATTTAACTTCTTTTTGATTTTTATAAAATTTACATATTGCATGTATTGCTTTATCACTTTCTGCCAAAATAGTTTCTACTAATATTTTTGAAATAGGTACTTTTAATTTATATTCTTCTTGCAGTTGATTGGAATAGTATTCTGTTAATTTTACAACTTTATTGATTGTTTTAGGAATATAATTAAAGTAATTAGTAATATATTTTGTTTGACTATTAGTTAAGAAATAAGACTTTTCCGTTTGGTATTTTTTCTTTATATAATTAATATAAGGATTTTTACCTTCATACGTCACTAACAGTTCTTCTATTTTTAATCCCTTTATGTCTTTTATGTCTAACATATTTCTAATTATAATCATTTTTTTGCAAAGTATAAATATTTATAGAAAAAAGATACATGAAATATAACAGAAAAGTACCAATTACGAGAGTAAATAAGTTTTTTTCACAAGAAGATTTTAATTTAGAGGTAAATTTTGGTAGAGAATGGCTTGAAGGAGATATTAATATTAAAGTTGTTCTTTTTCAAGTTGATCAAGGTAAATCATTAACGGATGATATATACGGAGAAGCAGCACCTAATGAAATAAGATTTAAAACGCCTGTGGAAATAACTGTTAATTTTCAAATGGAATCTCCTAAAAATGAAGCTTGGAATCCTAATGGTAGTTTAAGACATTTAGAACACGGTAATCTAACTTTGGGTGTCTATCAATCACATTTAGATGAATTGGGGGTTGAAATAAATTACGGTGATTATATAGGGTATCCAGAAACTGAGGATAAAATGACTTATTGGACAGTATCTAATAATGGTATAATAACATCAGACAACGCACACACTATAGCAGGATATAAAGGATTTTACAGAACTGTGACATGTGTACCGACTCCTGAAGATGAATTTAAAGGTATTTAATATAAATGGGACTTCCTAAAAATTATAGAAAAAATTTAAAATTTACGCCTACACCACAAGGTTTTGAAGCCCGACAAGGAATTTTGAATGATATTGCGAATCCGGGAACGTATCTTCCTAAAGGTATTTTACATGAAGATATGGACAGAGAATTTGTTCAATATATGGAAGACGATATAACTTTAGTATTGAATGGTGAAAAAGTACCAGTTATTTTCTTAAGTATACAAAGATGGGCAGAGTTTGCAAAAACTTGGCAATTTTCGGATGAATACAAAAATATAACAATGCCTTTTATTACTATAATAAGAAAACCAGACGCACAAACAGGAACTAATTATGCAGGAAAATTTAATGTACCTGGTAAACCTACTTTTACATATATGAAAATACCTACATGGGATGGTAACATAAAAAGTTTTGACATTTATAAAATACCACAACCTGTTTCAGTAGATTTAAATTATGAAGTGAGATTATTTTGTACTAGAATGAGGGATTTAAATATATTAAATAGATTGATGTTAGATTCATTTTCTGCGGGTGAAAAATATATAAGAGTAAATGGACACCCAATTCCTCTTATGATGGACAATATTGGTGATGAGAGTTCCATACAAAATTTAGATGAAAAAAGATATTACGTACAATTATTTAGTATTAAAATGTTAGGTTATTTATTAGATCCTAAACAATTTGAGGTTACACCTGCAATTAGTAGAGCAATTAACTTCTTTGAGGTTAGTGAAAATGTACATTATGCGGCATTTCAGATTAAACCGAGGGAAGAAGATACCTCAATTGAAATCAACATACAATATGCACCAGGAATTAATGTTTTCCAATTGGTAGTTGAAAATGATACAGAATATAACAATATTTCTCAACAAAATATTAGTTCTTTTACTATAACTGTAGATGGAGAAGTGAAAAACTTACCTTTTGAAGTGACATATGGACAAACATTAGAAATAAACATAACAAAATTAGATGTGGCAAATACCGCATTTCTTACATTAATAGGTAATACAAAATGAAAAGGATTATAAGAAATTATGTTGTTAGAGACCCAAAACCTATTTTGGATACACTTATAGGTGGTGGTGTAATCAATAATTATCAAGCATTAACTTTTAACCCTTCTGTTGATGGGCAAATTATATTTGAAGAAATAATTGATTTAGATATAAGTGATGTAAATAAAACTGAATTATACATAAACGGTATAAGATATCATATAGGGAAGGATTACCAAATAGAAAATAGAAAATTGAAGTGGGAAGGTAGTTTTAATTTAGAAACTTCTTATAATTTAGTTTTTATTGCGAGATAAACTATTTAAGTATTTCTCCATATAAATCTTTTTTGGGTATACATTTCTCTTTAATTATTTTTTCCACAAATGCAAACATTTTCAATCCATTTTCCTCACAATAAGTTTTTAATAATAAATGAGTTTTAGGGGTTATTTTTAGATTTTTAGTCCTTTTCATAGTTGTTTTTTATATAAGTATGATAAAAGTATGAAAAATATCATACTAAATATCTTAATATTAAAATAAATCACTTACTTTCAAAAATAATTGCATATTTATAATAAAAACAAAATAATAAAAAAGATTAAAATAAAAAATTAAATGGCTTCAACAAATAGAATTTTCGTTAGTCCAGGTGTTTTTACATCAGAAAAGGATTTAACATTCGTAACAAGACAAGTGGGGGTAACTACTTTAGGGTTACTAGGGGAAACTCCTAAAGGACCAGCATTTGAACCAGTATTCATCTCAAATTATGATGAATTTACTTCTTATTTTGGTGGTTTAGATCCTGCTAAATATAAGGGCAACGGATACCCAAAATTTGAACTTAATTATATTGCGAGATCATTTTTAACTCAGACTAACCAACTTTATGTAAGTAGAGTATTAGGTTTATCTGGTTATAAAGCAGGAAATGCGTGGTGTATCACTTTAGACGCAGCTGCAGACCCTTCAACGGCAGCATCGGCAAGTACATCTACTTTTACTATGACATACAGTGCTAGTACAGGAGGTTCACCACTAACATTAGACTTTGATAGTGCAATTCTACAAGAATTATATGATGAAGGTGAAATTAGTAGTAGTTTTAGTGATTTAGGTTTAAAAGGAACTGGTGATACTATATCTATTTCTACACCGGCATATATAAAAGTAGGTACAACATTTTCAGGTGCTACTTTTGACTTAACTATAAACTCCACAGGATCTGGTAGTACTACTTCATTTGTAACTGGTAGTACAACAGGTACAGTAGTTACTTATACGGCATCTTCATATGGTATTGATGGTAGTGTAGTGGCAACTTTAAGATCTAGAGGTAATTATGGTGGAGATCAAATATTAGATTACACAGTATCAGGTATAACAGATGCTAGTATGACAAATACCTCCGCTATTGTAACTAATCCATTTGGTAACTTTACTATAAGTGGTACGACAAGTAGTGGTAATGATTTTGATTATAATGTTTCATTAGATAGAACTAAAAAGAATTATTTACCTAACGTATTTGGTGTTTATGCACAAGATAAAGAGACTGAACTTTTCGTAGAGGAATTATTCATTAATAGTTTAGATGATTTAAACACCGCAGGAAAAGTTAGAGGTTTAGATATTACGTTCCTTAGAATTAGTGGAGATTCAACTAATAACCTAAGTAACTATGAAGAAAAATATCAATCAGCCGCTTCACCATATGTTTTATCAGAATTAAGAGGTAATAAATTACAAAGATTATTTAGGTTTATTACAATTTCTGACGGTGATGCAGCAAACAGAGATATTAAATTCTCAATTATTAATATTAAACCAGATGATAAGACATTTGATTTAATAGTTAGAAGGTATAATGATACAGACGCTAATTTAAGTGTTATTGAGAAATTTTCTAAATTATCATTAGATCCGAGAGATAATGGATTTATTGGTAGAAAGATAGGTACTTCAGATGGAGAGTTTCCATTAAGAAGTAATTACATAATGGTAGAGATGGCAACAGATTACCCAACTAACGGTATTCCAGCAGGTTTTGAAGGTGTACAAGTTAGAGATTACATAGGTGATAGAACGGCATTACCACCACAAATAGAATATGGAACAGAGTATCCATCACTAAATAATTCACAATTAAGAAGATATTATTTAGGTCTTAACACAACTATTGGTGTGGATCAAGATTTCTTCGATTATAAAGGTTTAGATGCAGTTACTAACTTAGCATATACAGGTAAATCAGATGGTTTCCATTTAGACGTAAATGCAGAAGGTGCTGAAATATCAGCGGGTGACGATAGTTACTTCCCATCATTACAAGTGGGGATTTCAGCGTTTACTACTGAAGCTTCACTAGTAGGTGGACCATATGAAAAAGTAAGTGCTAGAAAATTCACATTTGCACCTTATGGTGGTTATGATGGATGGGATGTTTATCGTTTAGATAGAACAAATACTGACGCATACACTAAAACTGGAAGTAAAGGTAGTGAAGGATTAACTAATGGTACGTTTACTACTTATACAACATCAGAAGGTGATGACGGTATTACTTCTGACTACTACGCATACTTAGAAGGTATTTACACTTATAATAATCCTGAAGCAGTTAACATCAACGTATTTGCAACTCCAGGTTTAGACTTAAGAGATCAACCTTCATTAATTGATGCGGCAGTAGATATGGTTGAAAATGATAGAGCAGATTCATTATATGTAATTACTACTCCTGATACGGATAGTTCTGGTGAAACTGTTTTAACTACGGATGAAGCGGTTGATATATTAGACGATTCCGGAATTGATAGTAACTATTCTGCAACTTACTTCCCTTGGTTACAAATGAATGATACAGAAAACAATCAGTACATTTGGTTACCACCAACTTTAGAAGTTGTTAGAAACATTGCTTTAACGGATAACGTAGCATTCCCTTGGTTCGCAGCAGCTGGTTTAAACAGAGGTACAACAAACGCAATTAAAGCTAGAACAAAATTAACCTTAGATCAAAGAGATGATTTATATGAAGGAAGAATTAATCCAATGGCAACATTCTCAGATGTAGGTGTTTGTATTTGGGGTAATAAAACCTTACAATCTAAAGATACGGCACTTAACAGAATTAATGTTAGAAGATTGTTATTACAAGCTAGAAAACTTATTTCGGCAGTATCTATTAGATTATTATTCGAACAGAATGATGATGTTGTAAGAAATCAATTCCTTTCATTAGTTAATCCAATATTGGATAATATTAGAAAAGAAAGAGGTTTAACTGACTTTAGAGTTGTATTAGATGATACACCAGAATCTATCGACAGAAATGAATTAAATGGTAGAATATTCATTAAACCGACAAGATCTTTAGAGTACATTAGTATTGAATTTAATATTACTAATACTGGAGCATCTTTTGATGATATCTAAAATAAATAAAATATAATTATAAGGTGGGATTATTCCCACCTTTTTTTTGTCTATGAAAATAAAATTAAGTCAATATCAAAAAAGTCTACTTTTGGAATTTAAAAAAAGAGCATATTCATTTGATTGGGACGATAATATTTTATTTATGCCCACTAAAATTTATTTAGAGAAAAAGGTAGGTGATGGATGGATACCTGTTTTAGTAGGTACTGAAGAATTTAGAGAAATTAGGAATAGAGTTGGTAAAGATTATAGATACGAAAAAGATGACTTATATTATGCGTTTAAAGATTTCAGAGATTATGACGCATTTATAAGAGACACAAAAGAAGCATTAAGAAAAAAATCTTTCGGACCAAGTTTTAATAAATTTATTGAAGCGTTATTATATGGTAATGACTTTTCTATTATAACTGCTAGGGGAAATCCACCTAAAGCAATTAAAGATGGGATAAAAGTAATAATTGACACTATTTTTACTGAAGAACAAAAAGAAAAGATGTTATCTAACTTACATGGTACAACTATAGAACAATATCTAAACCTACAGGACTACTATCCTGTGACTTCTGACGAATTTGTAGAAGAATTTGATACTGATGTAAGTGTAACTAAACCAGAAGTCGGTAAAATGATTGCATTAAAGACTTTTGTAAACAGAGTAGTTAACGCAGTTAAAGAAATGAAAGATAATCCAGAATATAATGGTATGAGTATAGGTTTTAGTGATGATGATTTAGGTAATATAGAAAGTGCGGAGAAGTATATTGAAGAGGAATTAAAAAGATTATATCCTGATGTTAGGTTTTTAGTGTATGATACATCTGAACCCGATAACCCTAAAAAGAAAAGAATAATAATTAAAAAATAAGATTTTATTTAAATATATAATATTTATTAAAAAAGACTGAAATGGAAAAGAATATAAATAACGAAATTAAAAGAATGAAATCATTGTTTAATGAGGAAAGACTTTACGGTAATATAGAAAATGATAAAGAAAATTTAAATGAAGGTTTAAAGTCTACATTAAAAGGTATTGGTGGAATGTTTAGAGGTACTGGGTATAGTTATACTAAATATGCTTATGAATTATCTGGGGCATTGAAAGAACTTAATGAAGAATTAGAAGAAACAATTAAAGAAGTTAATAAGATAATTGATAAATCTAATAAATCTAAAATGAGTAATGTAGCATTTGATAGATTAACTGTTCATGTGGCAGATGCAATAGATACCTATAAAATGGCTATAGATACTAATGATATTATTATTAAAGACTTAGATTTCTCTGTTAGTTCTAATAGGGGGGATGAAAGAGTAGATGATACTCCACAATCACAATTACAAAGATAATAAAAAACATTAAAGATTTATATTTTTTTAAAATTCAGATATTTATTAATAAAGAATAAAAAAACAACAGTAAAAAAAAGAAATTATGGCAGATTTATTAATGAGAATGCCGGTTCCTTATGAACCATTAAGAAAGAATAGATGGATTCTTAGATTTCCAGATGATTTAGGAATTCAAGAATGGTGGATTTCTACTGCAAGTAGACCTAAATACACTAGTGATGAAGTATCAATACCTTTTCTAAACACTGAAACTTATGTTATTGGTAGATTTAGATGGGAAACTATTTCTGTAACATTTAGAGACCCTATTGGACCATCTGCGACACAAGCATTGATGGAGTGGGTAAGATTACATTCTGAGTCTGTAACTGGTAGACAAGGATATGCGGCAGGATACAAAAAGAATGTAGAGTTAGAAATGTTAGATCCTACAGGTGTTGTAGTACAAAAATGGATTTTAGAGGGAACTCAATTAAATGATGCTGACTTTGGTGGTTTAGATTATAGTTCTTCCGACTTAGCAGACATTACATGTACATTAAGATTTGATAGAGCGATTAACGTATTCTAAATCAAACTAACATATATAATATTAAAAGTCGCTTTATGCGACTTTTTCTATGCTTTTAAATATTTATTTATAAACCTATTAGGATGAAAATTATAATTTCCGAAACACAGTATAAAAAAGTTTTTGATAATGATTTTTTAATTGTTAGTGAACAAGTAGACGGAATATCTGGTGTCGCAATTTCTGCTGCACCAAAATTAAATATGGGTTACCAACCTGTAAAACCTAATCAATTTAAATTAAATTCAGTACCACCCAATTTAAGTCTTAATTTAACTGAAAAATTATTAAAATTTGGGCCTAAAGGAGAAGAGATACCTGAAATACCATTACCAGAACCAGCAAAATGTGCGCCAATGGGTATGGAATTTTACCCTACACCTGAAGGTTGGGACTGGTGTAACTCTTATCAAAAAAGTGACTCTTATATGGGTAATACTGTTACCACCTATTATTCTAATAATAAAAAAATAGTTGTAAATGACTCAATTCCAGTTTTTGATTTTAAAAAAATATATTCTGATTATACAGTTAGGGACTCATCTACATATGGTTGGTTAAATGATGCGATTAGATCATGGAATGATGTTAATGGTAAATGGGGTGGGATGCAAAGAGATGCTAATTGGATTAAAAATATTTATAATTTAAGTGTAGAAAATATACAAAAATTAGGTGGTGATAAATTATTAGAATTATTTAGTGGGTGTAATGATAGGGAAGATGGTGTCTGTAATACAGATTTATTATATCCGGGAGTTTTAATAGAAGAATATATTGAAAGGAATATTGATACACAAAAAGACTTTTTTGTACAACTACAGAGAGAAATATTTAAAAAAGAACAGGCAAAGAAAGTTGAGGAATATAATAAAATATTAGAAAAATTTATAGAAGAAGAGAAGGAGTGGGATAAAATGTATGGTAAGGCATATGCAGATTTAGTAAATGCACAAAAAGAATTTAACACCAAATATCAAAATCCAAATGATATTCATAGAAGAAATTTTGCAGACAATACTAGAGTAGATAATAGTTACCTTAATTTTGACCCTATAATTAAAACTACTGACACAAAAAAAGAGGAGAAAAAATACATTGAAGGTGTTGGAGATGCATTAGGTTTAGATCTTTCGGATTTACCTTTAAAAATTACTAGTAATGATTTAAAGAAAAAATTCGTTGACTATCTGCGAAAATATTATCCTGAATTTCCTAACTTAATTAAGGGTAAACCTAATGATATATCTGATATAAAATGGTTAGAAACTAATAACACATTACAAAGATTATGGGGAAAATTTAGAGTTTATTACGCATATTTTAAGTTAGAAAAAGTTCCACCACCACCTGTAGCACCAGATCCTGTTTCCGCCAGATCATTTTCTTCTAGAGAAGGTGATGAACTTTCTCAAAAAGAACAACAATTAGAAACATTAAAATCAATAATTACTTCTATTACAAAATATAATCAAAAATTTATTGATCAATATAAATATTCTAAGTATTATAATTCTAACGATAAAGGTGGGTGTAAAAGAACAAGGGGTTATAAACTAGTTCGATATAACGAACCTTGTAAATCTGCGTTCCATCGAGTTTGGGAAGGTACTGGTAGTGATAGATATAGTTTTTGCCAAGAGAATGTTGAGTTAAGTAATTGGAAAAGTTATTGTAGTAATGATAGAAATGGTGGTGTTTGGTGGTATAAAAGTAGTAAATCAACTGGTGGTTGTGGATGTGTAACTAATAGTATGAATCAATTTTTGGATCAATATGGACAAACTTATACAGAAATTGATTATTTAACTAAAAATATTAAAACAGATGTAAGGACTATTGGTGAAAAATGGGATGATTGTATAGGAGATTGGCATTGTGTTGCAGATATTGCATCAATCGCTGCATTAGTTGTTTTTGCACCATTAAATACAGTTGTTCCAGGTATTAGTTATGCAATTTCTGCAGGTATTGATGCCATTAGTGCTGGTGGATACATTGTGGAAGGAGATCCTGGTTGGCAGATAAATGCAGGTTTAACACTTTTAGGTGGATTATTTAGTGGAGCAGATGCATTTAAATTGGCAAAAGCAGGTTCAAAAGCAGGTAAATTAACTAAGTGGAGTAAAGCTTTAACCGACACAGTTGAGGATATGGGTAAATTAGAATCCAAATTAAAAAAGATGAGTAAAGTAGAAGCTGATAATTTTTGGGTATCACAGTTAAGAACTAATTTAGGTGACTTATCTGCTACAGAATTAAAATATATTGATGATTTATTAAATTCTGTCAAAAACATAAAAGGAGACTTAAAAGATAAGTTTAGTAAAATTTTAGAAGCTTTAAAACCATTAAGTAAAGGACAAAAAGCAGAATTATCTTTTTTATTGAAAAACCCTAAGACAACTAAGAATTTTATTAAGTTAGTTGAAAAAAATGGTTGGGATTTGGCAAAAACATTAGAAAAATATCAGTTTGTAAGATTAGGTAGAGAAGGATTAATACAAGCAAGTTTATTTGGATTACTTACTAATTTTAGTGAAGAAATTGGAGAAAAAATACTTTCTAGTATAGATATGCTTAAAGAGTTAACAGGCATAAATCTTAGACCTATGTTGGGCGTACCAGACAAAGACCCAAAGGATGGAGATAGTGAAAAGGTTAAAAAGATATTAAAAGATTTTAAAGATTATAGATTTTTTGCGAAATCTATAGATATTACATTACGTTCTTCATCTTGGAGAGAAATGCAAGAAAAATATGATTTAAAAGTCGAAAAAGATTTATATGATGAAATTTTTAATAGTGAAGATCCGATTGTGGATACAACGGCTTTAACCAATATTTTAGCGAAATTAGATTTAATGTATGAAATTTCAAAAGAAATGGAAAAACAAAATAAGTCTAAAGAAGAAATTAAAAATAAATTACAACAATTATTAGATGAAGCACTTAAAATTGCGGTAGAAACTACTGGATTTAGAGATAATCTCAATACATTAGAAGATATAAGAAAAAGAACAGGATATTCTGAAGAAGATATAGAAATTTTTAAACAAAATAATATGGACTTAGAGTTTAATGATACTCAAGAACAAATGATGAATATCTTGTATTAATTTACTATTTTTTTAAAAAAACTTAATATTTATAATTATGGAGAAAAACATTAGTGAAGAAATTAAAAGAATTAAAACTTTATTTACCGAAGAAAGGTTATATGGTAACTTAGTAGAAGCAACTAATCCAGATACTAATAATGATAATGTTATAGACGCAACTGAGTTTACTGCTTCTGGTAATGAAATAGATAGGGTTGAAGCAGAATTATTTTTAACTTCAAATAGTAAACCTAAAGAAAATTTAGTAGATTATTGTTTAAGATCAGGATCAACATTAACATTACCAAAAGAAGTAATTGAAAGTAAGGTTCCTGTGTCATCAAAATTTGTAACAAAAATTAATTCGTCAGGTACAAACTGTTTTTGGGAAATGAGAAATCCATCATCTGCAATTATTACTGCACCACAAGTTTCGATGGTATATATTTTAGAAGGTTATAAAATGGGATTTTTTGTTAGATTAAGTCCCGTTATTAATTTGAGTACGTTAGCAGATGCTGCTAAAACTTTGGAATATAGAGATCCTCTTCTTACATCACTAATCACAACTAATGCGGTTAGAAATAAAGAAGAAAAAATTGAGTATCTTAAATTTGTTGGTAAGTTAAATCCATCTCAATTTTCATCAACACCTAGTTACTCAGACATTGAATACGTAGATTTAAAGTTTACTGGTTTTTATGATACTAAATTTAGGCAAGCAGAAAACAGATTAGAACAACCATTATTTAAATCATTAGAGCATTTACCAAATGGTGGGTACAGACCATTAGATGGCGGCGGAACTAGAATTGACAATTACGCCCCAAAAGTTGATGGAATTATTGAAGAATTAGGTATTTCACCTGGTAGTGGTAAGATAGAGAGTATAATTGATAATTTACAAAGTTAAGATATGAAAAAGAATTTATTAATAGAGTCTGATAAAATTAAATCCTTAATAAATAGAATGGATAAAAAACTATCCTATGATGAATATGTAATATATGAATCTAAACAACTATTAACAGAAATAAGAGTTCCTTTAAAAAATCGTATAAGTGGATCTCTTAACAATATAAGGTTGGGTCGCGTAACAAAGAAAATTAGTGAAGACATCGTAAATGACTTAACAAATATAAATAAATTTTTAGATGGTGATGTGAATGTAGTACTTAAAGGTAACACAGATGAAATTATAGAAGCATTAGTAGACAGTAATGTTTTGGGGTCTACTGAGAAACTCATAGTTAAAAAATATCTAGAAACTATAGATGGATTATCTAGATTAGGTAAGGGTGGACAAAAATCAGATATTTTAGATGTTTTAGTAAAAGATGGGACACCCTTAAATGAAGCTACAGAATACATGATAGATGTTTTAATTGAGAATCAGGAAGTCGCTTTAAAAAAGTTGAAGGGTTATGAAGCTAATAAGTTAAGAAAAATAATAGATGACCCTAATAATGTCTCTTTAAGACAAGATTTTATTAGTTCTTTTTTTAGTGATGTATGGAAAAATTGGGATAATATGAGTGAAAGTTTTAAAGCTAAAGTCATTAGAAAAGTAAAAGATTTAACCACTAAACAAGTACAAGAAATAGCAGCATTAGATGAAATAGCTGAGGATATGATAGGTACTAAAGTATTATATAAAACGGTAGATGGTAAGACTAGAATTATTGTAGTCAATGGAGATGGTTTAAGTGATATTGTTGAAAAAGCACTAAAAGAAAATGGTTGGGCTATAGAGAATTGGAAAACATTTACTCAAAATGCAGGAATGAAAGGGAGTGGTACAAAGCAGGTATTGATGTATCTTAAAGCAAAAACTAATCCGATATTTAAGTGGTATAAAAAAAATTGGAAATATATGGCGGGTACTGCTTTAGCCTCAAGAGTCTTAGAATGTTTTTTATTAAGTGATAAATGGGAGAAAATGGAAGAAACGGATAAAACAACAAATGAAAAATTTGTTATAGACTATGATTTCTTAGATTGTTTAAAGCCCCAATGGGTGGGTGAACAAGATTATTACGTACCTGATGATTGGAAACCTAAATATTTTACTTGGGAAGGTATTCTTTTACCATTAGGTGGTCAACTAATAGATTTAATTTATTTTGGTGCAAAAAATACTAAATTAATAAGTTTTAAAAAAATGTTACAATATATTAAAATGAAAGTGGGTAATGAATATGTAGATGCAAAAGAAGCGTTTTTTGATGGTTTTAATTTGATTCAAATTATTAGGAACAAGTGTAGTGTTAATCCTGAAGATGTAAGAATAATGAGAGATGGTATTAAAAATAAGTTAAAAAGAGATTTAGGTGACGATGTACCAGATGATGAATTTGGTATAGGTATAGATGAAATGTTAGGTTTAGGTATGGATAAATACGAAACTAAATTAGACGATTTTATTGATAAATATCAAAATAAAGTAGCAGATCTAGATAAACTAAGAGATGATATTAAAGACCAATATGAAAAGAATAAAAAGTATAAGTTAAAGGTTAACGTTGATGAATACCCAGAATTAGATTTCACTCCAGACGTAGAGGGTAAACTTAAAGAATCTTGTATTGTCGCACAAACTAATGCAGCGATAAAGAGCTATAACGCACACAACGAAATCGCAAAAAGTAGTGAAAAAGAAGGGGCATCTATGGAAGATGTATATGAAAATACTAAATGGAATTTAGAGTGGTATACTACAACAGGTAAACTTAATAATGAATCAACACCAAATAATGTTTCCGTAGAAGCTTGTGAATACAATAAAGACAAGTTTAAAAATATGTTACAAATATTTGAAAACAAAGGTATGAATGTAAAAATAGAAAATTTAGATTCACAAATAGTTTGTAGTAAAGAAAATATGGATAAACTTAAGATGGATTTAGAAAATAGTTATCTTCTTAAAACTAAAGGAGAAGAAATTATAAATGACTTAGAAAACGATGAAGATGGAGAACGATTATTAGAGTTAGTAAAAAATGAAGAGTCGATTGATGTTAAAAAATTAGCTCTAAGGTCACTATTTTGTTGGGAGATGAAAACAAATCAGTATTATCCTATAAATTCTTATATTGATATGTTGTTAAACCTAAAATTAAAAGAAGGTGGAGAAGGCGGAAATTACCTTAAAAATATTGTACTTAACTTACGTGAAAATACTGATTGGAAAAAAGGTAGTGGGGGTTATAATTTTAAATTAAAAGGTGAGGTTATTGATACTGTAGGAGAACGAATTTGTAATTGTAGTGATGGTAAAACTAAAAATATTAAATACAATGTTAATGGTACTGAAGTAAATGCTTATGATTATTGTATGAAAGCTTTTAAGCAGAAACTTAAAGACGAAGGTATTTTTAATAAGTTTAGTGACGGAAGTAGTGGAAGTCAATAATAAGACTAATACATAAAAAAAAATAAGTTTCATACTATTTATTTTATATAATAAATAATTAAATTTTAAAAAAAGTTTTATGGAAAATGTACACAATAATATATTGGATCCTAATTATATTCCTGAAGAATTAAAAACACCTTATGATGTTATTGAATTACCTTCACAAGGATTATTATATAAGGATAAATTATCTAAAGTAAAAATAGAATTTTTAACTGCAATGGATGAGAATATTTTAAGTTCTCCTAACTTAAGTTCTAATCCTAATGAAATGATTAATTTATTAATTAAAAATAAAGTTAAAGATTTAAATATGTCTCCTGAAGATTTATTAGATGGTGATAGAATGGCGATTTTAATATTTTTAAGAGCAACTGCATTTGGGCATATGTATCAACAAATGGTTTACGATCCTTCAGAAGAGGACTTTGTTGAAGTGGAAATAGATTTAACTCAATTAGAACATAAAAAATTATTAATTAAACCAGATAATAATGACGAATTTGATTTTATTTTACCTTCGTCAAAAAAGTTGATTAAATTTAAATTTCTTACTGCAGGTGATGAAGAGTCTATAGATAATTACGATAAAGAGTTAATGAAAAGGAGAGGTGACAATTTATCACAAAAAATTACTTTAAGATTAGAAAAATGTGTTACAGAAATTGATGGGGAAAGGGATAAAATTAAAATATCTAATATTTTAAAGAAATTACCTATTATGGATTCTAGAACTTTAAGAAAGTATATAGAAAAAAATGAACCAGGAATAAATATGGAAACAAAAGGTCGGACTCAGGGGGGAGGGTCCGTTAGTTGCTTTCTTACACTCGGAGCAAATTTTTTCTGGCCTCAACTCTAATTTTTTACAACATTTACATAAAGAAATTTCTTTTTTAGTTAAGAAAGGTGGGTTTACTTATTCCGATATTATGGTAATGCCTACATATTCTAGAAGAATTTTTATAGAAAACCTTAAACCAAAAGACAATAAATAATTTTTTATAGATATTTATTAATAAAAAAACTTCAATAATGAAAGATTTAGAATATTTTAATAGATTAATAGAGGATGTTGTTGTACATGTTGATGGATTAATAGTAGAACAAAGTGAAAAGGAAGATTACGAACAAGAAAAGACAGATGCTGAATTAATACAAGATATAATAGATGCTTCCGAAAGTAATCCAAATGAGGATGTAGATGTCCAACAATTATTTGATGATTTAGAAGAAGGAGAATTTAGAAAAGCTTTTGGTGTAGAAGAAGCTGATATTGATAGGTGGTTTAGAGAACATCCAAATGTAGATTATGTTATAGAAGGTGGAAAACAAGTGGGTAAAACAATAAGTAAAACAACATATACTGCAATTAGAACATTTAGAGCACAAGCTCAAGCGCGTAAATTTGCTAGTCAAAATACATTAAAAAAATTAATATCTAAAGAAGGTACTAAATCTTATTGTCATTGTTTAAAATTAGTGAGAACTTTTATTGATATGGACGATCCATCTGATGAAGCAACTAAATGTCCAGAAATAAATAGAGCTATGTGTAGAAGTAATTTTGAAACCTCTTTTAATGCAGAAATTGCTACTTTAAATTCTTATGATCGAGAAATACAAGAAAAACATTATGATGATTGTTTAGAAAAATATGGGGGTTTTCGGAATATAGGTAAAAAATTATGGAGTCTTAACTATAGACAACAAGTGGATAAAAACCAACAATGTAAAAAATGGGATAAAAATATTAAACAAACCGTATCAGATATTATGAGTAAACTTACTTCAATGGCAAGTGAATGGTTTGTGACGACTCAAGATTTTAAAAAGAAAATGTCAACAGAAGGTGATAGTATTGCGGCTAAACTTATAGTATTTGATAAAATTCGTATAAAGTTTGATGACGATGTGTTTGACCCAAATAACAGTAGTCCACCTCCTCCTGCATGTCCTTCTGGTGGTTCAACTTTTCCTAATTGTGTACCTAATAGTGAAAAACTTGATGCTGGTGAATATACATTTGAACCTTTAAGTGCTAGTCCTTTTAGTAAAGGTAATACAGTAATGTTTGCACACGGTTCTTACAGAATGTTAATGACGTTTAAAAACTCTACTAGATTAGCGCCAAATAGTGGTAGTTTAACTTTTTACACAAAAAGTACGGCAACTTCGGCTGAAAGTCCTAAAGTTAAATGGAAAGGAACAATAACTAGAATGGATGCTTTATAATAAAAAATTTTAAAAGTTAATAAATTATGGCAGAGTTCGATGATGATTGGTATAAAGAACAATCAGGTAATCTTAAAAAATTATTAGATGAAACTAAGACTTTTTATAGTCAGGTTGATGGTTTAAGTAGGAAAACACGTCAAAGGGAAAAACAAGAAGTAGAAGATTTACTTAAAAAATTAAAATCTCAAGTCGAATTAGGTGGTGAAGAAGCTAAAAATGCCAAAGAATTAATTAAATTAGCACAAAAAAGATTAAAAGTTATTACTTCTCAATACGAAGTAACAGGAAGAATTAGACAAGAAACACAACAAACTTTACAAGATTTTAAAAAGTTTATTGAGACGAGTGCTGCTCAATACAACTACGCACAAAAAATTGCTAAAGAATACTTAACAGTAAGTAGAAATATAGGTGTTAGTGGTGCACATCAAGAAAGATTAACTAAAAACTTTAAAATGTCGTTACCTGAAGTAGAACAATTAGGTGGTAGTTTAGAAGATGTTACAGATATTATGCAAACAATGGCGGAAGAATCAGGTAGAGCTAGAATTTTAGATCCTAGTGATGTAACAAATATTGAAGAAATTGCTAGAGCATTAAATATGAGTGCTAGTGAAACTACAAAGATGTCAGAAACGTTTGATCTTATGGGAATATCTACTGAAAGTATGAAAAATAGTTTACAAGATGTTTATAAAGAATCAAGTAAATTAGGATTGAACGCTAATAAGGTAGTAAAACAATTAAGTAATAATATGAAGTCTATACAGTCTTATTCATTTTCAAGTGGAGTAAGAGGTATGACTGAAATGGCTAAACAAGCAGTAAGAATGAGGATAGATGTATCTGATGTTTTACAAATGGCTGATAAATTTTATCAACCCGAAGCTGCAATTGAAGCAGCAGCTAATTTACAAATGTTAGGTGGGGATATAGCTAAAGCGTTTGGTGATCCATTTGAAACTATGTATATGGCTCGTAATAAACCTGAAGAATTGGCTAAAAAATTAGGTGACATGACTGAAAACATGTTACAATTTAATGAAGAAAGTGGTAGATACGAACTTCCAGCAGAAGCTAGAATGCAATTGAAAGCTGCAGGTGATCAGTTAGGAATTAATACTGAAAAAATGGTTGAGATGGCTAGACAATCTAGTAAAATCAAAGACTTAAAGATGAAATTCACTGCAATTGGTGACAACGATATGAAAGAGAATTTAGCATCATTAGCTAAATTTTCGGAAGAGAAGGGTGAATTTGTTATACAACATAATGGGGAAGAATTAGGATTAAATGAAATTTCTGATGGAATGGCTGAAGAAATAATGGACGCCAATGCTAATGAAGGGAAAACAGATAGTGATTTATTTAAAAATATTGCCATTAACACTCAAACTATGAGTGAACAATTAGCTAGTTTAAAAGAGAGTAGTATGGCAACTATTGCAGGAACAACAGATTTATATGAAATTACTGCAGAACAAATGAAAAAATCTTTAGTTACACCATTAAAAAAGAGTATGGAAACGGCACAACAATCTTTTATTGAAAATTTCAGTCCTAAAAGTTTATTTGAAGGTGATACATGGAAAAATACGTTAATGGGGTTTGAAGAAATAAAACAAGAATCTTTAGATTCATTAGAAGAGTATTATAGGGACGTATTAAATATCCCATTACCTGAAGATAATGTAACACCAGGTCCCGATAATGAAAATAACAATGACAATGTTAATCCCGCTCCTATGGCAAGCACACAAAATATTAATTTAGATGTTGCAATAAATGGAGATGGAACGTTTACACCTGCACAAATGGATATGATTTCTAATAAAATTACACAAAAAATTGTAAATGGGATTGAAGTAAAATCAGATGGACAAGATATTGAGGTAGTACTTAATATAACTTAAAAAAAAATCATTTACACTATTGACTTTTTGAAAAATATTTTCTATATTTGACCAGAAATAGACCTTAAAAATTATAAATAATTATTAAAACTAGAATAAATATAATAAAAAAACTAGTAATAATCTATTAATTATATATAATATATAATTTTATCTCCTGAAATTTCTGATTTAAATATTTATATAGAAAGAATATTTATGCCAGGAATTTTAAATCAAACATTATACACAAGTAATTTTGGTGTTTTAACAACTGAGGATTTAAGAGAAAACTTGCTTAGTCGTAATTTACCGCCACCAACTAACCGAACATTGGTAGAAGGAGGGTTAACATCTAAACTTGATGATATTGGTAGAGTTATTAATGTACCCATAGGTGGTTCTCAAAACGAAAATACTGTTGTTTCATATAATGAAGAAGGTAATATTATTACTGAAGGAGAGACATTTAGAGATACCCAAAACGTTAATAATAATAGATATATTCCTAAATTAGATGAATATAATGAATATGGTGTTAATATTCCTGCAGAACCTTATCCTAATTCAGGAAATAAAGAAAGAATGCCTTACCCAACTGATTCTAATATAGAAAATTTTAGTTTATTGAGTAGTGGAGATGATTCTTATGTTTCTTTTCCTTTTGATGTTATAGATAAAATGTCCACTCTAACTTTTGAAAATGAAACGTCTTTAGGTATGTTAGGTGCTAAAAGTTTAGAAACAAACGTAGTTAATAAAGTTGCTCAGATACAAAATAAAATGAGTAGTGACTTAGTAAAATTTGCTATAACTTATTTCCAACCACCTGAAGACGAAGCCAATGAGTTTGAGAATAGAATGAGAGGAGAAAGTGTAGGACAACAAACTTTACCACCAGAATCAGTAGGTTGGCAAGAATATAATACTCAATTAAGAAATAATAAATTAGGTAACCAATTAAATAATAATCAAACCAATCCTGTTATAACTACCGAACAAAGAAACAATACATTAATAAGTAACACAGGTATAAACCAAACTACTTTTTTATTTAACGCTTTAGGTTTAAACTTATATGTACCTAATTATAGTGATAGAAGATTATCATCTACCTCAAATGCGGGTACTAATAGTAGGTATTATATTGGTAGTGAAAGAAGTACTAATAGAGGTAGTAAAATAATGACTACTTTTACCTCTGATGAATTTAATGGTGCTGATGGTATAAATTCAGAACAAATAGGACAAACTACAGTAGATGAAAATTATTATTGGGAATTTAGAGATAATAATAATTTTAATAATAAAACTATTTTATCTGAGACACAACAATTAGTAAATAATTTTCCTGATGATGTTTTTATAGATCAAACAAAAAAGTTTTTTAAGGATAGAGTTAAAGGAAGATTAATAAGTAGAGGTAATGCTATTAGTAGTGAATCTTTTGAGTCTGCTATTAAAAACGGTAAGTTTTGTAGAGTATGGACACCTAATGATCCTTATAAATATCAAAATGCGATTAGAAAAAGTGGTTTATTTAGTTCTGATAGTAAAAGTAAACCAGGTTTTTCTGTTACATCTGATAATGCATCTTTAAGTGTATTACAGAGTAATGGTTTTCCTAAAACACATCCTACGGAAATAGATAGGACAACATCATTTAAAAAATATATGTTATCTATTGAAAATTTAGCGTGGGCAGATAATTTAGCGGATTTAACATTAGATGAAATTGGACCGGGTGATCCTTTAAGTAGAAATAAAGGTAGAATTATGTGGTTTCCCCCATATGATTTAGGTTTTGATGAAAATATGAGTGCAAACTGGACAAAAACAGATTTTATTGGTAGAGGTGAACCTGTTTATACTTATAATAATTCTACAAGAAGTGGACAATTAAAATTTAAAGTATTAGTAGATCATCCAAAAGTAATCAATGCATATAGAGGAAGGAGAACTAATGAAATAGAAAGATTTTTCGCTGGTTGTATTTCACCACAAGAATTTTTAGATTTATTAGATAATAGTCAAGGTGTAAGTCCAAATACTAAAAAAGAAATAGAAAAGAAATTAAATTTACAACAACAACAATCTACTGCGACTAATTATAGTGCTAGTGAAAAATATACTCTTTTATTCCCTAAAGATGTTTCTTCGGGAGTAACTATTGATAGTAGTAGTATTACTAATTTTTTAAATGTACAAAAAAATAGTGATAAAACAGTTAAAATATTAATCAATGGTTACGCTTCTAAAGATGAGACTAACGCAAAAACATTGGCAACTGCACGTAGCACTGATATAAAATCACAAGTTGAAGCAGTGGTTAACTCCATAAGTAACATTAATTCATCAACTGTTATTAAATCACAAGTAATAGATATAAACGGTGATGTTAATAGTAGGAGAGTAGATATAAAAATTTCTTACGATGCAGTAAATGATTCTACTGCACAACACCAACAAACTAATGTAGATAGTAATTTAGTCACCTTACCTTTAGATTCCCAAATTATAGATAATTTAAGAATCGATGAAACAAGATATTTTGATTTTGTAGGTGAAGAATATCCTGAATATTTTGAATCTATATCCGAAAAAATAAAATACTTTCATCCTGGTTTTCACTCTACAACTCCAGAAGGTTTAAATACGAGATTAACTTTTCTACAACAATGTTTAAGACAAGGGCCTAGTATATATGATAAAAAAGATTCTAACGGTATCAAACCTCAGAATTTAGCGTTTGGTAGACCGCCTATTTGTATTTTAAGAATAGGTGATTACATAAATACAAAAATTACAATTAATAGTTTAAGTATAACATATGCTACGGGTAATTCACCACAATGGGATTTAAATCCTGAAGGTATTGGTGTACAACCAATGATGGCAGACGTTACTTTATCTATAGATATAATAGGTGGACAATCATTGCAAGGCCCGATTAGTCGTTTACAAAATGCTTTATCATTTAATTACTATGCCAATACTGAAATGTATGAAAGAAGAAGTGATAAGTTAGAAGTAGACGCATTTATAGGGGCACGAATTGTGAATGGAAGAAATAGTTTATTTAGTGAATTATTACCTGGTGTTGCTAATGTTGCACAAAAAATATCTTTATTGGGCGATTCACCTAAAAATACATTAAAACAAGAAGTGCCGATAAATCAAACTAGTCAAAATAATAATCCTAGTGAACCTGCAATACCTACTGATACAGTTACTATTAATATTAATTCTAACCAACAAAATGTAATTGTAGAAACATTAGTAAACGGTATTTTAAAACCTTTAGATACACCTATTAGAGTAATAATTACCGATAATAAAACTAACATTGTACACGTTGATGAAGCATATACTTCTGGAACTAATATAATAAGTTTAAGTTCTAATAGTACATTAGCAGTTGCATTTTCTCAATCTCAACAAATTGTAACAAAACAAAATCAAATAGTAGATTTACAATTGGAATATAATAGTTTATCTAATACTACGGCATATAACTTAAATAGAAAAAGTCAGATAACTAATGAAATTCAGATATTAAATAATCAAA
>MDTC01092745.1_pt1 | contig 25899 bp, 18 predicted proteins | sample 811181 | NCBI WGS metagenome assembly MDTC01 (sample SAMN05326644, study PRJNA326480) | marine metagenome | isolation source: seawater | place: Pacific Ocean: North | collected 2011
CGATAAGTTCTGATTTTTTAGCTCTCAAAGTAGAATTATTGTTAAATACAAAGCCAAGCTTAAGAGTCTTATTTTCTTCAAAATTCTCTTTAAAAAGAAATCCAAATTCATAATAATATCCCTTTAATGTTAATCTACTATTTGATCTACTATTAAGAAAAGATAAATCATTATACACCAGTTCTTTTCTTCTATTTAAGCTACCAAACAAAAAAGATGCATTAACTCCTAAAGAAAAGTTTTCAGAAAATTTATAGGCTCCTCCAAAATATATTTTACTTATTCCGCCATCACCAAAGTAACTTGCATTAGCTATTTCACTAGGGTCCTCTTCATCAGAAACTAAATTATTCATTTCATATCCTATACTGGTATATGGCAAGAGCCCAACACTTGCTCCAAATCTCTTAGATATTGGAAAAGCCATAGTTAGATGATTAAAACCATTATTATTTGCTACTTGAGTATTACTCTTATTACTTATTCTAGTTGTTTGATGCCAACCTCCAGTTGACAACAAAAATGTATTTGAATTAATGAAACTATATGTAGCAGGATTATTAAAATTTATAATATTACTTTCTGCATATGCAGATGAGGCTCCTCCAAGAGAACTGTAAACAGGAAACGAGTTATTATTCAACTCTCCCAAACCAAAACGAGAATATGGAGAACTTGTAGATGTTTGTGCGCTGATGTATTGTACACAAAAAACTAATAAAACAACATATTTAACTCCTCTACTCATTATAATCTAAAATTTCATTCAATCCAATTAATACTAAATTTGGTTCTGCAAATATGGTGTTTTTTAACTCCTTTTCAAAGAAAAAACAATCTCCTCCTGTCATTATAAAAATTATATCAGAATATTTATTTTCAAACTCATCAATAATAAGCTTAATTTCTGCAATTATTCCACTTTGAACACCTGAAATAATTGATGATTTTGTAGTATTTCCTATAAATTGATATGTTTTTTCTTTTTTTAATAACGGTAAATTATCAGTAAAAGTATTAAGAGCTTTCAAACGCAAATCAATTCCTGGTGATATTCGACCACCAATATATTCTTTTTTAGATGTAATAAAATCAGAAGTTAAGCAGGTTCCTAAATCTAGAACTAAAATATTTTTCTTGGAGTATAAGTAGCTTGCTCCCACAATTGATGCAAGTCTATCATTGCCTAAAGTTTTTTTAGATTTATATAAATTTAATATTGGAACTTTTAACTTAGTATTTAGAATTATTGAATTAAAGAAATATGCTATTTTATCTATTTCATCATTGTGCTTTTTAACAGAAGAAATAATTGATTTTTCAATCTTATTATTTCCTACAAACTTATCTACTTCTTTAAATGTACAATGATTTATTGTTTCTAATGCTGTAATCTTCTTATCGTCAAACAAAGCAATCTTTGTATTTGTATTGCCAATATCTATAATTAACTTCAAGTCAAAAATTTTTTCAAAAATAAAAAATAACAAACTCAATTAAGTAAATATTAAAATTATTATCTCAAATAAAAAAAACAATTAAATTTGCAATCAAGTTGGTGCTATAGCTCAGGTGGTAGAGCAATGGACTGAAAATCCATGTGTCCCTAGTTCGAATCTTGGTAGCACCACCAATAAAGAACCCCCTCAATTGAGGGGGTTTATTTATTAAAGACTACAGAATATCTTCTGTTTAATTACTTTCAGAGCTAAAAAGCTTTTGAACCATAGTGCACTAAGGCTTTCTAACAATGTCTTTAATTATCTTTCAGAATGATATGCAAAGTAATCTTTTCTGTCTTTTAAAACTTGACGTATTAAAATAAGTGAAAATACTGCTATATATACTAAAAGTGTAATCATAATTTTCTTTTTATTGATGATGCAAACATATTACATTGTAGACTTTTACTCTTTAAGTAATTATTAATAAAAAGTTATCTAGTATTAGATTTGATAATCAATATGGAAAACAAAAGTTTTTTCACAAAAGTTTTATTGATTTATTTATTTGTATTATTGTCGCACTATATAATAAATAACTATGACAAATAAAATTTTAACAACTTTAATAAGTTTTATATTTACATTTAGCTTATACGGACAAAATATTGAAGGAAATTGGAACGGAAATTTAATGATTGAAAATGAAGAAATGGCTCTGGTTTTTAACTTCAAAAAAGAAAATGAAAAATACATCGGAACAATGGACATTCCAAGTCAAGGAGCAATTGGAATGCCTATAAGTAAAGTTACATTTGAAGATAAGATATTGTATTTAGAAATAATGAATGGCGCTATAACATATGAAGGTGTTATAGAGGATAAGGTAATTATAGGTAAGTTTAAGCAAGGAAATAATGAATTTACATTAAATTTAAATAAAGGGAATATGACTAAACCAGGTAACATTAATTTGCCAAGTTCAAAAAAAGAACTGGAAGAGCTCGCTGCAAAAGAAACAGGAAATTATAAATATAAAGTTGAGGATTATTTTACTAAACCAAAATCATCTTCTTTCCAACTTTCTCCAAATGGACAATATATGAGTTTTCGTAAAAAAGATGAAAATTTGAAAAATCATGTTTATGTAAAAAATGTTTCAACTGGTGAAGAAAACAGGGTAATAATTGAAGAAGATGAACTGATTAGAGGATATGGCTGGGCAAATGAAGGTAGATTAGTATATGTTATGGACAAAGGAGGGAATGAAGATTATCATTTGTTTGCTGTTAACATTGATGGAAGTAATCAAAAAGAACTAACTCCTTTTGACGGAGTCAAAGTTGATATTCTCGAATCTCTTAAAGATGATAAAAATCATATGATTATTTCAATGAATAAAAATAACTCTCAAGTCTTTGAACCTTATAAAATTAATATAAATACTGGAGAAATTATACAGTTATATGAAAATAACGATACTCAAAATCCAATAGCTGGATATGTATTTGATAAAGATGGAGAGTTAAGAGCATTTAGCAAATTAAAAGACGGCGTAAAATATGAGCTTTTTTACAAAATGGATGATAATAAGTTCAAGTTAATTCACGAAACTAATTGGGATGAATCATTCTACATCCAAAGTTTCAATTATGCTTCTGAGAATATACATGAAGCTTATGTTGTGTCAAATCTTGAAACTGATAAAACTGAAATTTTTAGATACGATTTATCAAAGAATCAAGTAATTGAAAATCTCTATAAAAATAACAAATATGATGTGTCAGGATTAGGTATTTCTAAAAACAGAAATTGGGAACTAGATTATTTTAGTTATGAAGGTGAAAAATACAATTTAGTTCCAGTAAGTGATTATTTTAAAAAGTTATATTCTAGGCTTTCTAAAGAATTTGAAAATTATGATTTTTATATTTCGGATAAAACTGACGATGAAAGCCAATACTTAATTTATGTTACTAGTGACAAATTATATGGTAAATACTATTTCTATGATGTTAAAAAAGATGAGATAAAATTATTATTTGACCTAATGCCTCAGTTGAATGAAAATGATATGTCCTCTATGGAACCAATTCAATTTAAAAGTAGAGATGGTCTATTAATACATGGATACATAACTTTACCCAAAAGTGCAATAAAAGGTGAACGCGTTCCAGTTGTTGTTAATCCCCATGGAGGCCCCCAAGGAATAAGAGATTCATGGGGCTTTAATCCTGAAGCTCAATTATTTGCTAGTAGAGGATATGCGACATTACACGTTAATTTTAGAATTAGTGGAGGATATGGTAAAGATTTTTTAAGAAAAGGTTTTAAAGAAATTGGCAGAAAAGCAATGGATGATGTTGAAGATGGATTACAGTATGTAATTGACAAAGGATGGGTCAATCCAGAAAAGGTAGCTATTTACGGAGCAAGTCACGGTGGATATGCTGTCTTAAGAGGTTTAACAAAAACTCCCGAATTATATACTTGTGGTATTGATTATGTTGGAGTATCTAATTTATATACCTTTATGGAAAGTATTCCATCTTATTGGAAGCCATATTTAGAGATAATTAAGGCAATATGGTATGATAAAGACATAGAAGATGAGAAAAAAATAATGGACGAAATTTCTCCAGCATTTCATATTGATAAGATAACTAAACCTCTTTTTGTAGTTCAAGGAGCCAATGACCCAAGAGTTAATATTGACGAAAGTGATCAAATTGTAAGTGGTTTAAGGGCAAAAGGTGTAAATGTCCCATACATGGTAAAGTATGATGAAGGTCACGGATTTGGAAAGGAGGAAAATAGAATGGAATTATATAAAGCTATGATGGGCTTTCTAGCTTTAAATCTTAAGAACTAAAAAAATCAAAAAAAGAGCGGAATAAAATATTCCACTCTTCTCTTTTTACTTCTAAATTATATTATTCAATTATAATTTTTTCATCAAACTTCTCTAATCTATTAAAGATACTTAAATTATAAATTCCTTTAGGTAGGTTCGTTAAATCTATTTGATTTATAGAGTTCGTAAGATATGTTTTAGCAACTTCTTGTCCTATCATATTTGTTACTGACAAATTATATTCAGCTTGATTTTTTAAAGAAATTGTAAATACTCCATTACTAGGATTTGGAAATAATGAAACAAAATCCATTGAGTTAACATTTGACGTAGAAGCAATTAATGAAGGATCAAAATTCATTCTTACCATTGGAGTAGTCGTAATATAGTACCATGTAGGTGTTCCATTAGAACTAGAACTTAATCCCATTTCATCAAACAAACTATGCTCTCCATTATATAAAGAATTTCCTGAAGTCCCTATATAAGATTTTAAAGTTGGATGTTGAAATCCAACAATACCAAATTCATAAGCAAATCCAGAACGAAGTGGTACCGGATCAACAAATGGAATATCAACCCATGAATTAATATCTTGTGCTGAAATAGTATAGTTGTCTGATTCAGCAATAAATACTGCTCCTCCTGCAGAAGAAGGTATAGTTGTATCAAGTTCATAGATTATTGCTTTAACCTCAGCTCCAACAATTTCATTAATCTGAACATCTGTAGGCTTACCAATATATGCTCTCAAACCATATAACTGTTCATCCGCATACATTTCAAATCTTGTAGTAATGTGATTTTGATCTTCTAAACCTCCTAATATATATGTTGATGAATTACTAACTCCTAAATCTTTACCATAAATATAATCAGTAACTTGAATGTCTCTCGATTCCATATTTGTTAGAGTATTTGTTACCCCAACTCCAGCAGAATCAGCCTCACCCCATATATCTATTGAATAAACTCCAATAGTGGAAGGTGAGTATGAAGCCCCTAAGAAAACACTATCTCCTGGGTTCAATACTACAGTATTTGAAGAGCCATTTGCTGTACTTGTACCAGTTACATCATAATTTAGCTTAACAGATTGAGAAGATGTTCCTTCATTTCTAAACAATGCTTCTATAGCATAAGGATGATTTTGCAATTGTGAAAGTGGTGTAACACTATAATCAAGACCAACCATATAGTTTAAACCAGCTCCACTATAATTAAGATAGTCTAACCAAAAACCTCCTATTACTTCATCTTCCATTGTAACTCTATTTGCTGGTGATTCCGAAACCTTTACATCATCAATATACCAACCATATGAAATCCATGTATTGTAGTAATACTGATCAGTAACCGGTAAGTTTAAAGCAGAAGTCCAGCTAAATCTTATCCAAACAGATGTAGGATTATTTCCTAAATAGTTAACAAGATTAATTTCTCTTAAACTAGGATTTGGATAAGGAGAACCTCCACTTGCAGTTAATTGACTGTATGCCTGATTGTCTGCAACAGTAACAAAATTAATCCCATCTAAACTAATTTGAACTTCTTGTAAATCATAAAATCTAGCTCCATATTCTTCAAAAGAAAGTGTTGCATTAGATGATCCAATCGAATCATATATATTTATTGGTTGAGCTGTTGTCATAGTATATACCACTGCAGCAGCTTGAGTGCCTGGAGTTAAAGAAGGATCTCCGTTAGATAATTCAGCAAAATTACCTCCAGAAGTTGAAGTAATTCCATTATTACTCCACCATCCATGACTTATTGCATCAATAGACCATCCATAGTTAGGAGGGTTTTGCCCACTATTGTCAAGAACCCAATCTGATGGATCCGAAAAATCACTCTCCCAAATAAGATTGGAATTAATAAGTGAAGAACTATTTTGAGGATTGAGAACTGGAGTTTGTTGAGAAAACTCAGAATAATTTATTTTTTTTGAGCTGTTTAATAGTTCTAAATCTGTGCTAAATTGGGAGTAAGAAGCAACAGAAAACACCAACGCAAAAAAAATTGAGTATAATTTTTTCATATTTCTTTTTTTTATTGTTTTTCTATGTTAATGGTGTAAATGTAAAAAAAAATCATAAAAAAAGCCCGCAAAAGCGGGCTCTCTTTGTAATAATTAAGTCAATGTTATTCAATTACAAACTTTTGTGAGTATGTTTCTGAATCATTAACTAGCTTAACAGTATAAATTCCTTTATCATAACTTGATAAATCAATATTAGCATTATTGTTGATAGCTGTTTCTAAAACTAGCTGACCTAATGCATTATATACAAAAACATCGTATTCTTTAGTAACATCTAAATCGATATATACCAGTCCGTTAGATGGGTTAGGATATATACTGAATACAGATTTAGAAATATCTGTCACACTAGCAGCAGTTGATGCATCAAAATTCATTCTTAACATAGGAATATCACTAATTGTATACCATCCTACAGATCCATCATCAGAAAGAATTCCGTCTTTATCATTTAATCCTTGAGCAGAATAATAATCTCCAGGATCACTAACATTTACTCCAACAGTATCGGTTGGATGAATATTAGCTCCAACAACTATTCTATATGTTCTAGTTGCTGAAAATAATTGTTGAGGAGACAAAAAAGGAATATTTACCCAGGCTCCTAAGTCTGATTGTGTAATCACATAATTATCAGAAACATCTAGAAGAATTGGAGGAGCAGTATTACTACTTAAATCTTCTTCATACAAAGCGACATATATTTCTGCACCTGGAATTGACCAATCTGCTATATTAACATCTATAGAATAAAGAGTTGCATCTGCATAAATGTCATATGTTGATGAAACTTCAAATCCTCCAGGATTAGGACTAACTCTATTTAATCTCCAGTATCCACCGTCAGCTGTTCCATTATCTTTTGCATAGGTAAAATCAGTCACCATGGTCATTTTAGATGATGTGTCAGAATAAGTAATAACATTTCCTAATCCTGCTGAATCAGCAACAGCCCACATATCTATATTGTATAATCCTAATGATGTAGGAGTAAATGTAGAAGTCCCAGCGACAGTATCTTGTTCTCCCGATGCTAAAACTATTGGGTTAGATGTTGTTGAAAAAGTTCCTGCTCCTGAAACACTTGCATGCATAGTAGCAGACTGAGTTCCAATACCACCATTTCTAATAACAGATTCAAATGAGTATGGATTAGCAGAAGCTTGAGTTATTGGATTAAATGTATAATCTTGACCAAGCCCTCCAATTGATTGATAATTAATCCACCAGCCACCAAAAGTTTCTTCAGAAGAAACTATAAAGTTATCTGGAAGTTCTGAAATTGCTATGTCATCAACAGCCCAAAACCATGCCCATATATCATTATCATTGTAATAAAACTGAATTAGAACTTCGGACTGTCCTCCAGCAACAGATGAGATATCGTAAGTTGACATATGTGGATTATCAGAACTTTGATTAGCATATGTATAAGTTGAGAAATTTGAAATCTCATCAATTTCAACCCATGTTACTCCATTATCTGGGGAAACTCTTACACTTCTAGTATCTTTCCACCATCTAAAGCAATGCTCAAAAGTTAACTGTACATTTGGATAATTTGTAAGATCAATTGGTGTAGCATTTGTAAACTCAGTTGAGATAGTTGTTCCATCATTATCAGTTGTTCCTCCATCTGCGTCGGAACTCACAAACATGTATCCATTAGCAGCTGTAGCTGAAGCGATAGGAGATACATCAGCTGAAGGAATTTCATTTGGATCATAAGATATTGCCCATTCAACCCCAAGTGTACTTGAGTTAGTAACTACCCAGTTACTAATATCAGAACAATCATCATACCATATATTTGTTGGTGCTGAAATTGAATTGATTATTGCAGGTGATGTTGGATTATTCATAGTAGAATAACCTTTTTGCATATTATCCTTAACTAAATTAAGGTTTGCATTCTGAGCAAAAGTAAATATAGTTAGTAGAGATAAAAAAATAGTTAGTAAATTTTTTTTCATATTGATTTTTTTAATTAATAAAACGGATAGCAAATATAAGATATGTAACCCTAATATCCAAACTTAATAACAGAAAGTAAATCATGAAACATAGTCGTCAATTGGTGCGCAAGAACAAATTAAATTTCTATCTCCATAAGCATCATTTACCCTACGAACTGAGGGCCAAAATTTATTTAATCTTATCCATTCCAACGGGAAAGAGGCTTTTTCTCTTGAATAAGAGAAATCCCAATTATCACTAGTTACCATTTCAACCGTATGTGGAGCATTCTTTAATACACTTCCCTCTATTTTAGCCTTCCCGCTAACAATCTCTTGAATTTCAGATCTAATTGATATCATAGCGTCACAAAATCTATCTATTTCCATTCTGCTTTCACTCTCTGTAGGCTCAATCATCATAGTACCAGAAACTGGAAATGAAACAGTAGGGGCATGAAATCCATAATCCATTAGTCTCTTAGCAACATCAACAACTTCAATACCGTCCTTTTTAAACATTCTAAAATCAATAATCATTTCGTGAGCAACTCGATTATTTTCACCAATATATAATACTGAGTAATAATCTCTGAGTTTTTCTTTTATATAATTTGCATTTAAAATTGCAATCTCAGTTGATGCTGTTAAACCTTTAGAACCTAACATTTTAATGTAGGCATATGAAATTGTTAATACTAAAGCACTTCCCCACGGAGCAGAAGAAATTGCCATACCATTTTCTCCCCCTACGTTAACAATTGAATTATTTGGCAAAAATGGTTTTAAATGTTTTACGACACCAATTGGCCCCATACCAGGACCTCCTCCACCATGCGGTATAGCAAATGTTTTGTGAAGATTTAAATGACATACATCTGCTCCAATAATTGCAGGATTGGTAATGCCAACTTGAGCATTCATATTTGCTCCGTCCATGTAAACTTGCCCTCCATTATCATGAATTATTTTGGTAATCTCTTTGATTTTACTTTCGAACACACCATGGGTGGAAGGATATGTTATCATTAAACATGCAAGTGTATCCTTAAATTCAATAGATTTTTTTCTTAGCTCTTCAACATCTATATTTCCATCTTCATCACAAGGAGTAACTACCACTTTCATTCCAGCCATAACTGCAGATGCAGGATTTGTGCCATGAGCAGAAGAAGGTATTAAACAGATATTTCGATGTTCTTCGTTACGACTTTGGTGATATGATCTAATAACCATTAGTCCAGCAAACTCTCCTTGAGCTCCAGAATTAGGCTGTAAACTAACAGCATCGAAACCTGTAATTTCACATAACATCTCTTCAAGTTCATGAAACATCATATGATAGCCTCTAGCTTGATGCGAAGGAGCAAAAGGGTGTAGATTACCAAATTCCGACCAACTCAGAGGAAACAACTGTGTAGCTGCATTAAGTTTCATAGTACAAGATCCCAATGGAATCATGGATCGAGTTAATGACAAATCTTTATTTTCTAAATATTTTATGTAACGCATCATCTCTGTCTCTGATCTATACAAACTAAAAACAGGACTATCCATGAAACTGGAATTTCTCTTTAGATCATTTGAAATATTATCTGCTTTCTCATTAAATTCAGCACTCAACACCTCTTTGATTAAATCATCAGAATCCGAATGATTACAACTTTTTGCAAAAATTTCTAGAATGTCATTGATATTAGTAATCTCATCTTTTTCGTCAATACTAATTGAAAGAGTTTGATTATCTATATAATTGAAATTAATCTTAGCAGATTCGGCATAAGTTTTAACATTTTCCATTGATACGTTTCCTACTTTTATGTGAAGTGTATCAAAAAAGTTTTCATTTAATTGATGGTATCCTAGTTGTTTTAATCCTTCACTAAGTAGAGAGGCTAGCGAGTGAATTTTAGTACTTATTGCTACCAATCCTTCCTTTCCGTGATATACTGAATACATTCCAGCCATAACTGCTAACAAAACTTGTGCAGTACAAATATTAGATGTTGCATTCTCTCTTTTTATATGCTGCTCTCTTGTTTGGAGAGCCATTCGTAATGCTCTATTATTATCTAGATCTTCAGAAACCCCAATAATTCTTCCGGGAATATTTCGTTTATATTTGTTGTGAGTAGCAAAAAAAGCTGCATGTGGACCTCCATAGCCCATAGGGATTCCAAATCTTTGAGTTGATCCAACAACAACATCAGCCCCCCACTCACCTGGAGGAGTCAGTAATGTTAAGCTAAGTAAATCCGCTGCAACAATTACTCCAATTTCTTTTTCTTTTGTATTTATAACAAAGTCTCTGTAATCAATGACATTTCCATAACTTGATGGATATTGTAAAATACATCCAAAAAAGGAATCATCAAGTAAAATATCAGTATGTTTTCCAATAACAAGTTCAATATTTAGTGGAGTAGCTCTTGTTTTTAATATGTCTATGGTCTGAGGATAACATAAATCTGAAACGAAAAATTTTTTTACTTCTAACTTTTTCTGATTTCTACTTCTACAACTAAATAACATAGCCATTGCTTCAGCAGCGGCTGTTCCTTCATCTAAAAGTGAGGCATTTGCCAAATCCATTTTTGTTAAATCCATAACCATAGTTTGATAATTTAACAAAGCTTCTAATCTTCCTTGTGCAATTTCAGCTTGATAAGGTGTATAAGCAGTGTACCAACCAGGATTTTCTAGTATGTTTCTTTGAATAACTCCGGGCAAAATTGTATTATAATAACCCATACCAATATACGATCTATAATTTTTATTTCTAAATGCAATACTTTTCATATGTTCAATAAATTGAGATTCAGAAAGAGCATCAGGAAGATTCATTTCAGACCTACGCATAATATCTTTTGGAACAGTTTCTTCAATTAATTGACCCATTGAAGATGCCTTAACATAATCAAGCATGTAATGAACATCTTCTTTTCGAACACCAATATGTCTATCTTTGAAATTAAATACTGCCATAAAACGTTATATTTTGTGCAAAAATACAACATCATAAATACATTAAAAACAAAAAAAACCACTACTTTGAAAATAGTTGAAAACTTAGTTAATTTAGTTTAATATCTAAGCATTATGTAGAAGATTAAGACTACTTTTGTAAAAATTTAATATGTTATTTTCAGAAATAAAACTTGATAAATCTATCCAAAAAGCTCTTTTTGATTTAGAATTTAAAACTCTTACACCAATACAAGAGCAAGCAATACCTTTTTTATTAGAAAATAATACTGATTTAATTGCATTAGCACAAACAGGAACAGGAAAAACTGCGGCATTTAGCTTACCAGTCTTAAATAAAACAAATATTTCAAGACAAAAACCTCAAACATTAATCTTGTGCCCAACCAGAGAATTATGTCTACAAATTTCAAAAGATATAAGTTCTTTTGCGAAGCATAAAAAAAATATTAAAATTACACCTGTATATGGAGGTGCTAACATAAGTACTCAGATAAAATCAATAAAGTCTGGGTCACAAATTATAGTTGGAACTCCAGGAAGAATAATTGATTTAATCAAAAGAAAGGTTTTAAAACTCAAAGAAATAGAGCATTTGGTCTTGGATGAAGCAGATGAAATGCTAAACATGGGTTTTAAAGAAGATCTTGACACTATTTTATCTGAAACACCTTCAGACAAACAAACTATGTTATTCTCTGCAACAATGCCAAAAGAAGTAATGAGAATTAGTAAAAATTATATGTCTAATGCAAATACCATCGAGATAACTCAAAGAAATGTTGGGGCAAAAGACATTGAACATTTCTATTATTTAGTTAATGCAAAAGATAAGTATCAAGCGCTGAGAAGAATTTGTGATATTAATCCAAATTTGTATGGAATTGTCTTTTGCAGAACTAGAAGATCTTGTTCGGAAATCGCCGAAAAATTAATTAGAGATGGATATAATGCAGATGCACTTCATGGAGAGCTTTCACAATCACAGAGGGATCATGTAATGAAAAAATTTAGGAATAACAATTTACAAATTCTAGTAGCAACAGATGTTGCTGCAAGAGGGATAGATGTTAACAACTTATCACATGTAATTAATTATGATTTACCTGATGATATCGAAGTATATGTACATAGATCTGGAAGAACAGGAAGAGCTGGGAACAAAGGAATTTCTATTATCATCGCTCATAACAGAGATGGAAGAAAAATTGATCAAATAAAAAAAATGATCAAAAAAGACATTTTTCTTCAGAAGATACCAACTGGAAATGAAATTTGTCAAATTCAATTAATGAATCTTATTGATAAAGTTGTATCAACAAAAATAAATGAGGATATAAAAAAATATTTACCTTCAATAGAGAATAAATTTTCCGACTTAGATAAAAAGGAAGTTATAGAGTTGTTTGTTTCAACTGAATTTAACAGATTTTTAACATTTTATAAAAAAGCCCCTGACTTAAATACATCAGCTAAAAAGTTAACAAAAAACACTAAGCAAAAAAAAGAAGCTAGAAAAGTAGGGCATGCCGAATCTGGATACACAAGGTTTTTTATTAACATTGGAAAAAATAGTGGATTACAAACTCACAACCTTATTGGATTAATCAATGAATTTACTAAAAACAATAACATTCCGATTGGGAAAATAGATATTATGAAAAAATTTTCATTTTTTGAAATACCTGAAAAACATGAAGGTTTAATTTTAAAAAATCTTAATGACAAAAAATGGAAAGGTAACAAAATTAGTGTAGAAAAATCAAGAAAACCAGAGTCAGATAAATCTCCTGTTGATAGTTTGACAAAAAAAAGAAAGTTTAAAAAAAAATCAGATTCAAAAAAAAACATTGCTAAAGGATTATCTTTTAAACAAAAATTTAATAGCAGAAAAAAAAGACGTTAAAATTACGGCTTTTTACCAGCGATAAAATCTTTAAGATAAAATGGCTCAAAATATGCTAGATCTTCATAATCCTTAGAAATAAAAGAATTAAAAGCGATAGCCCCCATATTTTTTGCTGAAGGATATATCCCGTCTAAAAAAATAGCATTCTTATGATTAATTAATGATTTACATTTACTTGAACCATCTCCAAAAAAAACAACTTTTTTGTCTAAAAAAAGTGAATAAGTTACTTCATCAACAATATCAGCTTGAATATCTCTTACTAGATTTGCCTTAGAATCAAATACTGCGGCATAAACTTCTAGCCTTCGAGCATCAATCATTGGACAATAATAATTTGACTTCACTAAATTAATTCCTTGATATGCCATTGCATGTAAAGTTGAGATAGATATAAGCGGAATATTTAATCCGTAACATAGTCCTTTTGCTGTTGACACTCCTATTCTTAATCCAGTATAAGAACCAGGCCCTTTACTAACCGCAATAGCATCAAGATCATTTATAGAAACTTTTTTATCTTCCAGCATAGATTTAATTAACACTGTTAACATTTCAGAATGAGAATATTTTTCTGATAAATTTTCTTTAAAAGAAATTATTTTATTAGAGTCAAATAAACAAACTGAACAGTTTCTTGTTGATGTTTCAATACACAAAATTATTGCCATTTAGAAATCATAATAATTGTTAAATAAATCAGTCATAAGTCCAAAACTAATAAAGCTAGTATTTATCTGCTCATGATCATTTTTAAAATTTCTAAGCGTGTATGAAAGAGATATCTTTAAATTTGTCAAAGGGTTGACAACATATGAAGAACTGAAATTAAGATATTTGACAAAGGAGTGGTTTCCTTGGTACATTTCTATTCCAAAATCAGATGGACGTCCAGACCCCATATTAACTAAATCATTCTCCTCAGCATAATTGCCAGTTGAATAAAATAAATCATTACCATAAGAAGTTGGATCATTTATAATTTTTCCTCCATATTGGGCTGAAACATATCTAGCTAAAATTTCTAACTTTTGGATCTTATAATGTAAAATAAATAACATCTCTGAAAAATTCGCTCCCAAAGGATGTGCAAGGGGCTGATTATAATGAGCATAATTTTGCTGTGGATTATGATGAGCATAGGTATATGGACGCACATAATTGTATTCAACTTGAAAAGTCAAATTATTTATACTTAATGAATTAAATTTTTTAAATCCTATCTGATATCCATATTTGTTACCCCAAAAACCATTATTTTTTTTCAAATCTTCTAAGCTAAATTCATCAACTATCAACTGTGAATACAAATAAGATTTGTTGAATGTGTATTTACTAGAAATACCAATTAAAACATTATCAGGAGAATTTAAAGAAAATTCTATTGGTCTTAATAAAGAAATTGGATTTAAATAATTTACATCAAAACCTCTGCTACCAGGAGCATGATTCATTCGCCAGATAACTGATTCATAGAGAGAAATATTAAACTTGGAACTTAAATTATAACTAAGATGATGAGAAGACATATATTTTTTTGGATAACCTATTTGATCCTTATTGTCTGATCCGTGAGTTCTAAAGTAGTTAATATCCATAAACTCAGCATATAGATTAGTATACTGTATTTTACCTAAATCAGTCTGGATCATTAGATACGGATAATTAAATGAATTATCAGATAAAAATAAAGATCGGTAACCATCGCCTATAAAATGTTTACCATGTCCGAACTGAACTGAGAAAAATTTATCAGATCTATACGAAACATAGCCAGAAGCCATAGCATAATCGAAACCGTTTTCTTTAAAAGTTCTAGCATACCCTTGACCAGGAACTACTTTATTTTGCTTTATATAACTGTACAAATAATTTGGAAAAATAGATTGATTTTCGAAAAATGATGACGAAAAAGATAAATTATCTCCTAAATTACTTTCTACCATAAAACCTCTCGTATTTGTAAATAGATTTTGATCTTCATCTAACTCTCTTCCAAACGAAAAATTCATTGCAGGTGAAACGAAAAGTTCAAAATCTTCATTTCTCAACTCAAACAAATGCTCATTAAAAATTTTACGAAGAAACCAAGAGTCGTCATTAACAATATTATTTTTTTTGATTGAATCTAAAGAAAAAAATAGTTTTGATTTAATTAATGGTTTAAAAGAAGTATGAAATTTATCACTATTATCATAAATTAATTCATTAAGATCGGAATTAAACGAATAGCCAAGAGGAAGATTAGTATGTTGACCTAATACAACACTTGAGCAAAATATATTTAGTAAAAAAAATAGTCTGTTCATAATTATTTTTTCTTTCGCAAAATATAAAACGGAATTAGTAAAAATAAAAATGCTATTAATGAAAGTATAAAAATAGCAAAACTAATATTGAAGCTAAGCATTAAAATTGCAACTACGATTAAAACTAATGAAAACAGACACAAAATTAAACTAGTGTTTTTGTGACCAATTCCTAAATCTAACATGGCATGATGAATATGGCCTCTTCCAGGCTTTAATGGATGTTTACCTCTAACAATTCTCGCAATAAATATTCGTAATGAATCATATAGAGGAAGTGATAAAAATGCTATTGCTAAAAGAGGACCTTTATTTGGAAAACTATATGTGTCTAAAACAATGCCGCTTCTAATTAAATTAATTGCCAATACAGATAAAACCATCCCAATTAAAAGAGAACCAGTATCTCCCATAAAAATTTTTGCAGGATGGATATTAAATTTTAAAAATGCTAATAAACTTCCAATTAAGGCTGATGACAAAACAACCATATTATATTGATTAAGAAAATAAAATATAATTCCAAAAAAAAATGCTGAAATAATACTTGCTCCTGCAGCTAACCCATCTATTCCGTCAATTAAATTAACACCGTTAATTATAACAATGACAACAAACAAAGTAAATATAACTGAAAACATATAAGAAATTTCATAAATACCTAAAACACCGTGAAAACTATCTATTCTTAGGTCAGATAAAAATATTAATATTAACGTAGCAATAATTTGTCCTATTAGTTTTTTATAGGCACTTAAACCCAAAAGATCGTCAATCATTCCTACAAAAAAAACAACAATAAGACTAGAAATAATAAATTTATTTTCAGCTGTATCTGAGAATAAAAACAATGAAAGAACTAATGATAAAAAAATTGCTATTCCTCCCAAAATTGGTATACTTCCTATGTGAGAGGCTCTTTTACCTGCAACATCTGCCAATTTGTACCTTTTAGCAAAAATTATAATTTTTGGAATAATGAGATAACTCAAAACTACAGAGAGAACCAATGCGGCTATTGCTCCAAAATTGTAACCTATCATAAATTATTTTTTAAATCTGACAACCAATCATTTAATGTATAGTTATTAGACACTAATACTGTGTTTAAACCCATAGTATTTCCAGCAATAATATCAGTTTTAGAATCTCCAATCATATACGATCTTTCAATCTTTATATTAGGAAAATCATTAAGAGCATTCTCAAACATCTTGGTTCCTGGTTTTCTACAATTACATTTTTTTGTTTCTAAATCAGGACAAAAATAAATCTTATCAATTATTCCTCCATATTTATTTAACTCAAAAACCATTCTTGAGTGCAATAAATTTAAGTCAGCATCACTCATTATTTTTTTACCTATTCCTTGTTGATTTGTTACAATCAGTATACGTTTAAATATATTTGTTAGTTCCGAAATAGCAGACTTAACACCGTCAATAAACTCAAACTCAGAAAAATCTTTGACATACTTTCCGTCAAGTTTTTTATTTATGACTCCATCTCGATCCAAAAAAAGAGTGTCATAACTATGCATCAGGAAACATCTTTTCTTCAACTAACTGACATATTATATGGCCTATTAAAATATGAGACTCTTGAATTCTTGGTGTATCAATTGAAGGAATTTCAATTAAAAAATCACAGTAATCATTCAATTTTCCTTTATTGTTACCTGTCAAACCTATGGTAACGAGTCCCATTTCATTTGCTTTTATTAATGCATTAACTATATTTTTTGAATTTCCTGATGTTGAAATTGCAAAAAAAACATCTCCTTTTTTTCCACATGCTTCAATCATTCTAGAGTATACGTGATCAAATCCATAATCATTAGCTACTGCAGTGACAAATGAAGAGTTAACATGCAACGCCTCTGCACATAGAGGCTCTCTGTCTTTATAAAATCTTCCGCTCAACTCTGCAGCAATGTGTTGCGCATCAGCTGCACTTCCTCCATTTCCGCAAAATAATACTTTATTACTTTTTTTATATGAATTTACAATTAAATCAACAATATTGATAAGAGTAGAATGAATGTTACTATCATTCAACAACAGTTCATTTAACTTCATCGAATTTAAAATGCAAGTATTAATTGTGTCTTTCATTGGAGATTTTTTGCTAAAATACAATTTTACAAAAATTTATAGGCTTCTAAAGTCAATTTGCCTATTCTGTTCCAATTATATTCACGATCTATAGTATTTACTCCATTCTGAGCAACCTCTAAACATTTTGACTTATTAGATAAAATATCATTAACTTTTATAGATAAATCAACAGAATTTTCTGATTTAAAAACAAACCCATTTACTTTATGCTTTATAATATCTGACAAAGGGGGAAGGTCTGAAACAACGACAGGTTTCCCATAGCTTAGTGTCATCATTAACACTCCACTTTGATATATTTTTTTGTAAGGAAGTATTACTAAATCGGATGCGCAAAAATAATGTGGCACGTCGTTATTTTTAATAAATTTATTATGGATAATAACATTTTCCTCAAGTCTCTCTTGTTTGATAATACTTTTATAAAAACAAAAATTATTGTCCATACTTCTTCCAGCAATTAATAAAATTGTTTTAGGATTTTTATCAATTATTTCTCTAAACGCATTTAACAACACATCTAGACCCTTAACAGATTTAATAATTCCAAAAAATAACAATATAGTACTAGATTTAGGAAGATTAAGATGTTCTCTCGATTCTTCTTGATTACTCTTTATATTAATAAATGGAAGATAATTTCCGTGAGGAACAATAAATATTTTTTCTGTCTTATACTTTAAGAAACTTGATATTTCTCGCTTACTAAATTCATTATGAGTTAAAATCAAATCACAATAATGATAACATAAATACTTAATGTAATTGTGTACTTTGACATTTGTAAATGTATCTACATCATGCACTGTAAGAACTACCTTAGAAAATAAAACTTTTGATAACAAAATATTTAACAAGACCAGAAAATTAGAATAAAAAATATGAAAATGTATAATATTATGAGCTAAAATTCTGGCTTTAAATATAGAGTAAAAACTTCCAAGCACAAATTTAACTCCATTTAACAACTTATTATTTGTCATAAAAATATTTCCAAAGGATTGATAAAATTTCAAACCATTAATCTTAGGATTGCTTGTCTTAGAGTTAGTAAACAGACTTACGTTTACTCCATTTTTTATTAGTCCTTCTGCCTGACCAAATAAATAAAAGTGATGAGAACTACCATGCGAACCGATAGGATCAATTATTGCAATATTCATTTTTTCTTTTTAAAAAGTCCAACAAAATAAGATTTATTAATTAAAAGTAATGTTGAGAGATTCTTTTTAAATCTAGGATTAACAAAAAAACGAATATTATTTCTAAAAAACATCCAAAAAATATATGTGTAAGCAAATAAGCTTCCAATTTTTTTAAGAAAAAATATATGATTGGAAATATTTTGTTTTATAAAAAAATCTCCTCTATATTGTTTTTTATCAAAAGAATTAGTTAAACTTCCTACTTTATGGTAAAATTTTACAAAAGGATAATAAATCATTTTATGCCTTCCATCATTTAAAACTCTATATGAAAAATCAGTATCGTCAAAATAAACAAAGTAATCTTCGTCCATCAAGCCAACATCTTCAAATACCTTTTTGGTTATAAGACAACAACAAGTCGGTGAATACTCAACTTGTTCAACCTTATCATACTGTCTACAATCTATTTCTCCCATTCCTCTATGAATAGGAAGAAATCCTCTTTTTTTATTAAACCAACTTCCAGCATACCAAATTTTATTTTTAGAACTAAAGTAATTTATCTTTGGGCTTACTAAACTTGAATTTGATTTTTCTTGTGCTAAAATTAACTTCTCAAGTAATTTACTTTCAAATTCTACATCGTTATTTATAAGTAAAATTTGATCACAATTATCATCAATACTTTTCAAAATTCCTTGATTATTTCCTTTAGCAACACCTAAATTTTTTTGATTTTTGATTAAGACAACTCTGTCATCCTTTATTTCACTCAGCAAATCATATGTGTTATCTGATGAGTTATTATCGACCACATATAAATTAAAGTTTGAATAAGTTTGTTTAATTATACAATCAATAAACGGCACAAGTACTTTTTCAGAATTATAAGTTATTGTAACAATTCCTATTTTATCCATTTACTGAAATCATTTTTAGTTATTCGTGACAGACTTTCGATATCTGACCTAAACAACTCTGTTAAAGTTTTCCTTGTTGAGTCTTTTAAAATAGGTTTAGATTCTTTCTTAAAGAATATCTTTTTAGTCATCGAAACTATATTTGGAGAAAGAAATCTAGATATATTTGTTCGAATAAAATTTATTTTATAAATATACTTGATTATCTTATTTTTAGGTTCTAAAAAAGTATTATGCTTGATATTTAAATGTCCCAAAGTAGATTTATTGATATTAAGAAAGGATAATACTTTTTCAAATTCATTTTCAACACTACAATTAAAATCTTCATAATTAATTATATGAATGTTTTTTAAACCAAAAGTTTTAACATATCTTTTGACTTGATTTGAATACTTTCCAACTTCAATATATTGTTTGTAAAATAAACTATCTTTATTAGAGTGATTTAACACAATATCTTCAAATTTCGTATTTATCAAACCTAATCTGTAATCCATTAAATAATGAGAAAAAGCTCTATCAACAGGGTTACGTAACATAATAATGATTTTAGCATCATTGTTATACTGCTTAATCTTACTAGGAACATCTTTGAAAAATAAATATGATACGCTTGCTTCTCCATTTAATAAATCTTTTTTTTCAAATAAAGCGTGATAAGCTTTAACATCTTTTACACACTTACTGTTGTAATAAGAACCAAAATTTTCTATAGATTCTTTAGAAAAAAAATCTGGTTCTTTAATCGCACTCATTTCTATTTCCTTATGCCCATCTAAATATTTATATAAAGAAGTAGTACCTGATTTTGGAGCCCCGACAATAAAAAAATCTACTTTCATTTTAGTAGTAATCTTCTTTTTAAAACTTCAACAATATTTTTCATTCTATGTAAATTGATTAAAAATGAAAAAAAAATGTGTATTGGTAAAGTTAATATATAAAATATAACTAAAAGTGGAGGAAATGAATAACGTTTTAACTTATAATCAAAAAAATTCATCATTCTTTCAGATACTAATTGAGATAAATAAATTTCTGCACTGTTTAAACCTCCTTTTTTCCATTTTTTTATTTTAGTTTTATCTATAAAATTTTCTTTAGTATCTCTTGATGTCGAAGAACCAACCAAAGGAATCTTAAGCATACTTTTATTAAACTCAATATCAAGAAAAGAGCATAAATCCATAATGTTCTTTTCTGGTTCTAATAATAATTCTTCATATTTAACAACTTTGAGATTAGAGCAAGCTAGATGTCGTGATGTATAAGTAAGAGAAGTAGTCCAAATTTTTGACGTAATAATTGGATGATAATTTATAAAAGAACGAATACTTTCTGTAAAAGGAATTTTTTTTGCTCCTAAAAATTTTCTTTTCCATTTATTTTTTTGTGATAAAAGAACATCTCTCTGATCTCTAACTAAATTTATAATCTTAGCATCTGGAAAATACTTTAGAATCGAATCAATATAGTATAAATTTTTAGGAGTTTGCTCACAAGATATGCTTGAATTATTTTTAGCTGTAACATAATTTAAAAAAAATTTATAAAGTTCTATAGAATCATAATCTTTACCATTTAGTAATTTTTCAGCAATTTCTTCATAATACTTCATGTTTTTCTGGTTAAAAATACCTCTTTCCTCAATACATAAAAGCTTAGACAAAAGCTGATTTTGCTGTCTTTTAGATAAGCTTAAATCAGAATCCTGTGACCAAAGAGTTCCAAAAAAATGAAGCTCTTTAAATGTATGGACTTTATGATGATTGTTTAATATTCGTCCCATCATTGTAGTTCCAGAACGACTACTACCAATAATAAAAATAACTTTTGTTTCTTTCATTACCTAATTGTTAAACTTGCCCTCTTTAGTAGCTTTATCAAATAAATTCTCACTTTGGAAATTTTTATTTGACAAGTTTTTTTCATTGTTTACAAAATTAACTTTGATTTGAACATTATTCCAATCTAATGAATAGTTTAAAATTTCTTTATTTTTTTCATAGCATTTATAAATAAAATGATTGTTACTAATTTGTTCTTTAATTACTGTATCGATATTTTTTTTAAAAATTTCAGATACATATGTTAAGGGCTCAAAAGTGCTATGAACTTCGAAATCATCATTTTTACCATTAAAAATAGAACCCGAAATATCTCTACCAGCCAAATTATGAAAAGTAGTCAAATGAATAGATGACAAATCATTATTACTTAAAATCTCCAAAAGAAATTGAGCAACAAACAAACCCTGTAAAAAAGAGTTTCCTGTTGTTTTAGAAATTTGCAAGTTCCACTCAGTTACCCAAATAGGCTTTCCAAAAATTTTATTATAAGTAATTATCTCCTTAGGATAATCTTCATTTAAATATTTCAAAGCTCGTTGTTTATATATATCAAATTTAAGCTTATCATTATTGGACTCATTAACTTCATTAATCATTTGACCGTCAAGAGATTTCCCCTTTATTACTTTTGCATATGAATGAATAATAATTGCATCATAAAAATCTAATTTTGACAATGTTATGTTCCAAATATTATGTCTGTGACCAAGTTTTTTTCCTAAAGGAGCTGCTACTACTGCAGTTTTTATAAAAGGATATTTTTTCTTAATTCTATTAGAACATCTTTGAGCAAAAACAATATAGTCATTAATAGTATATCCTTTTTCATAGTAGCTTCTATTAGAAAGCTCACTACCTAATTCAACGCCTACTACATTAATATTGTTTAACGTTAACTTATCAATCATTTTAATTATATCATCATCATTTTTAACAAAAGGATTAGCAACTAAAACAACATCAGAATCAATTTTTTTAGCAAGCTGTATCAAATCGTCAATGTAATCATGATTATGTGATAATTTTTTCCTAGAAGATTCTAATCCTCTTGACCTTTTAGGAAATTTACCTGAATGATAGCGATCTATTTCTTCAAAATCTAAACCATATCCTTTTTGATTAAAATGATAAAAATTACCAACAGCTCCCCCTGGAAATCTTAGCAATCTAGGGCTTAACTGCACTATTTTATTACTCAAAACCGAATCAGAAAAATCACAATATGTAAAAGAATTTGAAGTCGCAAATCCGAAGATATCTTGTCTTATCGTAATTTCTTCTTGAGCAGAACAAGAAATAAAAGTTAAAACAATAAATAAAATATAATTTAATCTAATCATCTAATCATATTTTTATCTTTTAAAATTCTTAAAGAATCCTCATATTTATCAATATTTATTTTTTGACTTTTTACCCAATTTACAAAACGCTTAAGACCTTCTTCAAAATTTATTTTAGGATAAAAACCTAATACACTAGAAGCTTTAGATATATCTGCAAAATTATGTCTAATATCTCCTTTTCTAAATTTTCCACTAACAATTAAACTAATTTCCGAATCAAAATAACTTTTAAGATGACTGGCAACTTCATTTATCGATATAGCTTTACCGTAGCCAATATTAAATATGTTACCGCTCGATCTTTTGTTTTCTAGAGCTAAAATTGTAGCATCTACTACATCATCAATATAAATAAAATCTCTACTTTGCTCCCCATCTTCATAAACTTCAATATCATTATTATTTAAAATTCTAGTAGAAAAAACAGATAAGATACCGGTGTAGGGATTAATTAATGATTGTCCAGGTCCATAAACATTTTGGTACCTTAAGCAAGTAGTGTCAATATTTAAATTAGATCCCATTAACATTAATATTTGTTCTTGATAAAGTTTATTTACAGCATACACTGATTGAGGAATGCAATGAGAATTTTCATCAGTTGCAATTGGTGTTAATATTTGTTTTCCATCTTCACTAATTAATTCAAATTTTCCTGACATCATATCTTCATCATTTCGACATTTAGGATAAACTATTCCGTTATTAACACACTTATATTTTCCCTCACCATAAATTGCTCTGGATGATGATAATACAATTTTTTTAATTTTATGTTTTTGATTAGCTAAAACATCAAGCATATTCGAAACACCCATAATATTAACATCATGGTATTTAGCAACTTCATACATTGACTGCCCTGTACCTGTCTCTGATGCTAAATGAATAATAGCATCTTGATCTTTTATGGCTTTTGACCAATCACTTTTTTTTCTTACATCACCTTTTATAAAATTACATTTATCTCTTATCCTCATGAAAGATTCTGACGCATTACTGCCATGTATTTGCTTTGATAAATTATCTAAAACAGTTAATTTATATCCCAAACTATATAATTTCTCACATGTTTTAGATCCAATAAATCCTGCTCCTCCCGAAATTAATATTTTTTTCATGATTAAGTTTTTACTGATATATAATTTTTAATAGTACTAGCTAAACCAGATATTATGAATACAAAGAAAAATGGCCTGTGTAATAAAGGTTCAGATAGTGCAGTTATAAATATAATAGAAAAAAACAATAATCTATGTTTTTCTACTATTTGCTGTCTCGTCAGCATTAAAATTATAAAAATCATACTAGGGATGCCCAATCCAGCTAACAAATATGTCACAGAGTTTGTGCTTCCTCTATCACTAGTTTGATAGTTTGGGCCTACTTCTATAGTTGTATATATCTTATTTAAGAAATCTGAATTTGGATAAAATTCTGATCGATACTTAGAAAATTGCTCAAGATCAACGCCAATACCTGTAATAGGATTTTCTAAAGCTATAAATAATGGTTGTGTAAAATCTAATAGTCGTTTTTGAAATGAGGAAGCTGTTTCACCATAAACTTTCTCATTTATATTTGAACCAACAAATATGTATATAGGAAATGAAAGCATAAAAATAAAAATAACTGCAAGTCTCTTTTTTGAATGTTTAAACAAGAAGTAAATGATTTGAATTGAAAGGATTAAAAAACCAGTTGTTGAATATGTTGCAGCGATGGAAATAATTATTAATAACAACAATTTTTTATTTTTTTTAAAAAAAGTCATTTCAATAAAGAACAGTATATTTAAATAAAACTGCAGAATACCTGGCTCCCAAAAAACACCAGAGTTTCTCATGAATTCATATCCAAAGAAATTAAATACCCCTACCTCTCCTTTAGCGAGGTAATAAAATATGTAGTAAAATGTTTGACTAGTGTGCTTAACACTATTATTACCCTCCATTACCGCAACTATTTCAAACAAGTTATTCTTTAAAAATGGATATAAAAAAAAGCTGATCAAAGAATGAAAAAGTATTAACTTTAAAATACTATATAAACTATTTAAAAAAGCTTTATGGTCTTGATGGTAAAAAAATAATAATGCTAATGATGTCACAAAAAAAGTAACACCAAAGAAAGCAAACTTAGTAACTGATTGAGGATTGGGAGCAAAAATAAAGTTTAAAAAGAAAAGAAATAAAATACTTATAAATGACAATAATATAGAATAAAAAATCTCTTTTTTAATTGATCTTGATAAATAAAAAAATCCTGCAAGTAGCAAAACTGCGAATATTAAAAAAGATAAATTTCTATTATATACAAACAACAAGCCTCCTGTACTTGAAATTAATAAAAACATAATTATATTATTCAGTAATCTAACAGCCATTATTTTAACCAATTGTCTAAATTTGTATTAAGTACCTTCGAAAGCTTTAAAATATCTTCTCTGTAATATTTTATTAATTTTTTTCTTATTTCTGGAGACATTTCTTTTGTTTTAACACTTAATAAATTTAAAACATTTTGTTTGATTTTTGATCTAAAGTTTTGAAAAGGGATAATTTTCTTGATAAAGCTTTTATACTTATTTTTTGGTATTATTATATTTCTTGCAAAAGAAGAACGGAAAATCCACCCTCCTTGCATATGCCTTTTCGAAGTATCAATATTTATTTTTTCAATTTCTAAAAAATCAAAAATATTTTGCAAACAAAGATTTATATCTGAAGCATAATCGTCGTATAAAATTACATGTACATTATCTTTAAACTCCTTTAAAAAAGAATTAACTTGAGAAAAGTACTTCCCAACATACAAGTATCTAGTATCAGGAGACATATATAAATCTGAATGGTATCTGTCTTCAGATCTTTCTAAGGCTTCTTCAAAGCTAAGGTTTTCACTTGGATTATAACGTAAATTGTGCAGATAGCCTGCATATGCCCTATCAACAGGATTTCTAAGCATAATAATAACTTTAACACTTTTATCTAAGTATTTTCTGATATTTTTTATCGAAA
>MDTC01264456.1_pt1 | contig 25891 bp, 26 predicted proteins | sample 811181 | NCBI WGS metagenome assembly MDTC01 (sample SAMN05326644, study PRJNA326480) | marine metagenome | isolation source: seawater | place: Pacific Ocean: North | collected 2011
AAAAAAAAATAAACTTTATAGGTTTTTTAGATGATAATAAAAAAATTCTAGGAAAGAAATTTTCTGGTTATCCTGTTCTAGGTAATCTAAGTTGGTTAAAAAGAAATAAAAAAATTTTTTGTAATAATTCTATAGCTTCATCAATGCAAATAAGAAAAGAAGTAACTGAAAAAATAAATAAATATAAACCAAAATTTTATTCATTAATTGATCCGAGTATAAATATAAGTAATACTAAAATTGAAAAGGGTGTAACAATCTGTTCAGGGTCAAATATTGGACACAGATCACACGTCAAAAGTCATACAATAATATGCAATAACGTTAATATTGGACATGACGTAAATATTGGAAGTTATTGTTTTTTTGCTGCTGGATCTTCAGTTTTAGGAAAAGTAAAAGTTTCAGATGGATGTTATATAGGTTCTAACTCTTCATGTTATCCAGGAATAAAAATTGGAAAATGGAGTACAGTTGGGATGTCTTCAGCAATTATAAGTAACGTTGAAAGCTACACTACCTATCTAGGAGTCCCTGCAAAAAAAGTTTGGCCAAAATAATTATCTATAAGTTTTTAATTTTTGGAAAAATATTTTTTAAAAAATAATCTAACTCTTTCTCATAATCAAAAAATGTTATAGCTATACCGTCTACGCCGCTTCTTTTTATAGTTTTAATATCTTCAATAACTTTCTTTTTATCTCCTTTAATAGTGTAAATCCCAGTAGATCCAGCAACCTGTTGTTTGACTTGATTTAAAAATGAAGCCAACTTATTCTTTTTAGACCATTCAAGATTACGAATAAAATTACTAACAGCTTTTTTATCTTGATTTTTATGAGAATAGTCATTGTAAAATTGCAAAGCCTCTTTAGTTGTTTTTTTGCAAACAATGTGCAAGGGGACTATTACTTTTAAGTTTTTTGATTTTTTTTTGATATTTTTTATATTTTCTTTTAAGCTATTAAGGTTACCGAACATAGTTAATAATATATCAAAGTTTTTTTGTGCAAATTCCCTACCAGATTTTGAAAAACCAGCGGAAATCTTGGTAAATTTTTTCAAGCTATATAATTTTGGAAAGCATTGAGCATTCCTTGTAGAGATATAATTTCCTTTAAAAGTAAATGTATCTTTTTTTTTATCTAAAAGATTATTATAAATTTTGAGCCATTCTCTGCCAAAAATATAACGACTTTTAGAAGATATTTTTAAGTTAACATCGAACATCTCATATTCGTTTTTATTCCATCCACAAACTATGTTTACACCAAATCTACCTTTAGAAATTTGGCTTAACGTAGTAGTCATTCTTGCTGCTAAAACTGGATTCACAAAAGAAGTATGAACAGTAGAGAATAGATAAATTTTTTTAGTTATACCTGCCAAGTAAGACATTAATGAAAATGTTTCGAATGTTTTTTTATGTGGACGTGTATCGCCTCTCCAATCACTCCATCTTGCAATAGGAAGTAAAAAATCAATACCGTAATTATCAGATTTCTTAGCTAACTTAATAATTTTGTCTATATCAGCTTTCCAGAAATTTTTTTTTTTGGTAAGTGTAACCCCACTACTTGCATTAAACGCAAATAACCCAATTTGAAATTTGTTGAGATTCATAATACAATGTGATAACCATACACAATTTCAAAATGATTGCAAAGGAATATAAAAACTTAAAAAAAAATGGATACGTTTATTTTAAGAACGATTCGTTAAAACCATTAATCAAAGAAGTAAGAAAAATTGTAAACAAAAACTTCTCAAAAAAAACTTCTTATTACAATTCTTTATCAGATGACAAATTCAAAAAAAAATTAGTTCTTACATTAAATAATATTAAAAAAATTAATCCTCAAAAATACTTTAAAAAATACTTTAAGGGTGATCTAGAAAAACTGACTAATGAAAAACAATTTTCTATTTGTTCCTATGTCAACTTTCATGGAGTGAGACCAAAAAAGAAAAATAAATCCAATAAAGTGGAATATATAGATTTTCATAGGGAGTCTTTTTATTGCGATAAAAAATATATAAATCATCAACTAAATGTGTGGATACCAATTTTTGATTTAGAAAAAAAATCTAATTTAAAGTATATTCCAAAATCTCACCTAATACCTGACAAGAAAATTAAAGTTAAAAAAATTAAAAACTTCCCTATCAAAAAATTTTCAAAAGGACATGAACTTGGGTTGCCATACGCTCCAAAAAAAATTGTAGCCGGAGTAGATTTAAAAAAAAAGACTAGGTTTAATTTGCCTAAAGACCATCTTTTAGTTTTTTCATCAAAATTAATACATGGTGGCGGTGAAAATCTCTCTAAAAAAACAAGATTTACTTTGGTTACAGGAATTATCCCTAAAAAATATGTTAATGCTGAAGCGATGAAAAAAAATTTCAGATCAGGATTAAGTCATTATATAAATTTATAGTTTGACTTCAGATAAATTAAAAAAATTCTTCAAAACTTTAGAAAACAATTTAAATTCGAAAAATGTTTTTTATACTTATTTCAATGAAAAAAAAAAATTTTAATGATTTAAAAGAGTATATAAAAAATTTTACAACATATTTAAATCTAAACTTTAAAAATAAAAACCGTTTAAAAATTGTAACAATTTCAGAAAAAAATTTTGAGATGTATTCCTCGATTTATGGAATTTTTCTTACAAGAAATATTTGGATACCTATTAGCATTAATCTTCCATTAAAGAGAATTATCAAAATGCTCGAAATTACAAAACCAGATTTAATAATTACTGAAGATATAAATGACCAAAAAAAAACTCAAACTAAAAACTTTTGTAAAAAAAATAACATTGTTTTTACAAGTTTTAGTGAAATTGTTTCGCTCAAAAGTGATAAAAAACTCTCAATAAAACCAAAAAAAATTAAAAATACAAATATTGTTACAATATTTTTTACTTCAGGATCTACTGGGGAACCTAAAGGAATCAAAATAAACTATGATGGATTTATACATAGTTTTTTTGAACAAAATAGAATTCTTTATTCAAATAAGAAGTATAATTATGTTTTTGGTGATTATCACGAGACTTCCTTTGTAATTTCTTTAAATATAGCACTACACAGTTTTTTTTTAGGCGGTACAATCTCGCCTGCAAAATATTTACATGAAACCTCAATGCCTATAAATCATCTAGTAAAAAATAAAATTAATACTTTAATAACTGTTCCTTCAACAATTTCAAGAATAAAGAAATACAAAAGAAAAATTTCAAATAAAATTTTATGTGATAATATTATTCTATGTGGAGAGCCTTTCCCATTATCCATATATAATTATATTTTAAATAATTTTAAAAATAAAAGAATTTTTAACTGTTACGGTAGTACTGAATTATCACCCTGGATATTTTCACATCAATGTAATCAAAAAGACCTTATAACATTTAAAAAAGATAATCTTGTTCCTATAGGCAAACCTTACAAATATACAAAAATAAAAATAATAAATAATGAACTTTATGTGTCTGGAAAAATGTTAGCGCCAGGTTACCTTGATGAGAGAGAGAATAAAAAGAAATTTATAAATATCGAAAATATTAGATGGTATAAAACTGGAGACATTGTAAAAAAACATCAAAATAATACTTTTGTTATTAAAGGCAGAATCGACAGGATAGTGAAAATTCGTGGATTTAGAGTAGAACTGCCAGAAATTGAGGGAATTTTTAATAAAAAAAAAGATGTAACTAATTCTTTTTGTCACTTAATTAAAAATGAAAAAGATGAGTTATTGTCATGTATAATTGAAACAAAAAAAAAATATAAAGATAATGAGATGGTCAATTACTGCAAGCAAAGTTTACCAGCTTACATGATTCCAAAAAAATTTGTATTTCTTAAAAAATTTCCAATAAATAAAAGTGGTAAAATTGATAGAAAAAAATTGATAAGAAAATTAAATATAAATTAATATTTTTTGTTACCGAATGCACCAGCAGAGGACATTGACATATTATAAGTTTTTATTTCTTCTTCACCAAAATTTTCAATAGGTCTTTTTTCTTCCTTGTAGTAGCTATTCTTGCTGCCACATAAATGAATAGCTAAATCTGACTTCTCTTGTAAATGAGTGGTTTCTGAAGATATATATCTAACTGCAAAACCTATCCTATGATTTTTAGTTTCGTTAACACCACTTCCATGAACAGCATTAACATGGTGAATTGAAAATTGTTGTGGACTTAAATCTATACTTACCGGCTTATTTTTTTTTACAAAATCATCTAAGTTTTGACTATAAGAAAGCAAGTCATTATCTGGAGTAGTCTTTTTTCCGTCAAGATAAGATTTTCTTGGATTGCTAACGTCCAATTTATTTATTAAACCAATTTTGTGTGAACTTGGTACCACTTCCAGAGCTCCAGATTCTTTATCACTATTAGTTAATGCAATCCAAGCAGTTACAACTTTATCGCTTGATAACTGCCAATAAGGATTGTCCTGATGAAAACTTACAATTTTCCCCTCTCCTGGTGCTTTTGCAAAAAATGCAGAGGACCAAATATATATATTTTCTCCGATTATTTTTTTAATTTTTTTCGTTATATCTGGATGGGTAGCTAGTTTATCAAAAAAAGGAGAAAGAAGATTTGGTTTTAAACTTAATTTTTTACCAAAATTTTTTTGGGCTAATTCTTGAAATCGAAAATACTCACCCTCGAAATCCTCTGTTGAATTATTTATTTTGAACGGAAAGGCAACCCCATTATTTGTAAAATCTTCTAATTTAAAATTCATAATAATGTTATTATTATTAATATTGATTATAATCAAGTCAGCAATACAATAAATAGTTGCGAATTATTCGCAAACTTATTACTTAAAAATTTGATTTTGATAATAATAGAGCATATAAGACCATAAATGAACCTTGGCTACTTTACCTTTCCCATACACGACAAAAAAAAAAATTATTTAGACTCACTAAAAGAGGATATCGATGGTATCGTAATTGCTGAAAAAGTTGGATTTAAAGAAGCCTTTGTTGGTGAGCATGTAACTGACGAGTATGAAAAGATCACCTCAAGCATTGTGTTTATATCTAATCTCTTAAGTCAAACAAATAAAATAAAATTAGGAACTGGAACGATTAATCTTCCAAACCACCATCCGGTTTCAATAGCATCAAGTATCTCAATGTTAGATCACTTAGCCAAAGGTAGATTGATCATGGGAATAGGACCAGGTAGTTTATTATCCGACTCAGAGGCATTTGAAACTTTAGATAAAAATAGAAATGAAATGTTTCTAGAGTCTATTAATACAATTAAAAAAGTCTGGAAGCAAAAGCCGCCTTATAACATCAAAGGAAAATATTGGAACGTTTCTACAAAAAAAACTTATGACAAAAGCATTGCTATTGGAGTGATACCAAGACCATATCAAAAACCGCACCCAGAAATAGTTTGCACTTCGTTAAGCAGAAATACAAAATCAATAAAAGCATTGACAGATAATAATTGGGGATTAATTAGTTCAAATTTTTTATATCCCGAAAGTTTAAAATTTCACCAATTAGGCATCAATTTGAGTAAAAACAAAAAAAATACCAACTGGAGACTCGCTAGAAAAATATTTGTTAATCCCTCTAAAAAAGTTATCAAAGATTATGTTTTTTCATCTAAGAGCCCTTACAGAATGACAATAAATCAAATTTTTAAAAAATTAAAAAGATATAACCGCCTAGATGTAATGAAGAAAAATCCTGATGACAAAAATGAAAAAATTTCTGTAGATAATCTTTTAAAAGAATTAGTTATTACTGGTTCACCAAAGGAGGTTGCAGAAAAAATATTAAAGTTAAAAGAAGATATAGGTAATTTTAAAACAATTACTTACGTGGGTATAGATTGGCTTGATAAGGAATTAGCAAAAAAATCAATTAAATTGATGGGAGAAAAAGTAATTAACTATTTAAATTGATATGGACTATTTAAAAGCTCAAATGATAATTTCTAAAAATAAATTAATTCCACGTAATTTAAGTAAAAAAATCATAAAATTTATGTTTATTAATGAAATAAATAATTTAAATACAGAAAAATTTTTTGAACCAGACTCAAAAAAAATTAAAAAAATTGTGAATATAAAAAGGCTGAATCAATTAAAAAATGAATTTTATGAATTTAAACATAGAAATCCAGTGAAGAATAAGCCGAGGAATTATCCAATTTATAAATTTATAAAAAAAAAGTATCCAAATAATTATATAAAAATTAGAGAAAATGGAAAAAGCAGTGAAATAATAATTCCTAATTACGAAGGTATTAAGGTAAGTTTGTCTTCAGTATTATTAGGGTTAATTGATACAAAAAAAACTCAAACAGCGTTAGAAAAAAGTTTAGATTTGAAAAAAAAAATTTTTCATGGTGTAAACTTGAAAAATATTCAAGATTTTTTTGATTATGCAAATATCAAATACCCTAATTTAGAAAATTTAAAATGCTTCGTCCAAACAATAAAAAAAAGTAAAAATCAAATGTTAACTTTATTTACCCCGTGCTGTCCTGATTATTCTTATGAAATTCTTGGTAAAAATAAATATTCTTTTAATTTTAAAAAACTTAATTCAGGATATGGATTAGTAAATAAAAGGCTTAAAAGGGAAATAAAAAAAATTCATGATTATTTTAAATCAGAAAAAATTAGATTTAGACATATTATAGCTTTTGGAGATTTTGAAGCTTTTTCACAAAAAAATCTAGATAAGGTAAATTTGTCAAAAGAGGAATTCTTGTTAAAATTGAAAAAAAGTCAAAAAAAATTAAGAAACAAATTTAAAAATTGTAAGACGGATAAATTATTTACTGATTATTTTGGAGGAGAAAAAATTTGGGAAAAAAAAAGAAAATTTTTTTATAATAAATTGGTGCAAAAAAATTACTTTGGAAAAAGCAATCTAAACGAAGATAAGTTAAATTTGATCTTACAGGCGAGATTAAAATTATATAAAAAATGGTATTTAAATGTTCCAAATGTAGATTTTTCAAATGTTCTAATGAATCAAGCAGCTGAATATGCCACAATGGGACATTTACTGAAAAAAAAATTCAAAAATGTTTTAATTATTGGCGCAGATCATGAGGTAATGGGTAATTTTTATAAAATTAGTTGCAATATTTCATATTTATATATTAAAAAGAATTATGAAACATAATCAAAAAAACTTTAAAAATTTAGGAATTGATTTAAAAAAATTTGGAACAATTTATATTCCTAGAGAAGAGTCATTTATTTCGGAAATGGATTTTAATGTAGTTGAGGATAATTTAAATAGACTTCCCACTGAATATATAAAAATTGGAGACGCAGGCGAAAAGAATAGTGTAGTCGTTGCAAGGTTGATGACTGATATTAAGTCTCCCAAAATAGTCAATAAAAAATTTTCCAAAAATGTTTTATCAATGTTAAATGAAAAATATTTAAATTATTTCTGTCAAATTCTTGGAAAGAAAAAACTGTTTATTCGTAGAGCTCAGGTAAATAATATGAAAAAAAATTCATTTGTTGGGCGTCATCTTGATATCGATAGCAACCCAGACTATTTATACGCTGTAATTCTACAAGTAGGCAAGAAATATGAGGGAGGACAATACAGAGTTTTCTACAAAAATAAAAAATTTAAAGATTTTTATCCAAAATATAAATCAATAATTATATCTGATTGTAAAATTCCCCATGAAGTTCTTAGAGTAAAAAATGGATCAAGAAAGTCATTTGTATTTTTTTTAAGTGGACATAATGGAAAAAATGAAAGATTTTCCTAATCAGTGAAACAAATTAACTATGAAAAACTAAAAGGTTTTATTTGGTTAAATGGAAAATTTGTTTCAGCCCGTAATGCAAAAACACATGTATTAAGCCATAGCCTTCATTTTGCTTCTGCAGCATTCGAAGGGATAAGAGTTTATAACAAACAAGCTTTCAAACTCAAAGAGCATATCAGAAGACTTTTTTTCTCAGCAAAAATTTTAGATATAAAAATTCCTTATAATCAAAATAAAGTAGAAATAATTTGTAACCAATTAATAAAAAAACAAAAGTTATATAATGGCTACATAAGACCAATTGTATGGAGAGGCGGACAATCAATGGCCCCAGCAATTATAGATGCTAAAATAAATTTAGCAGTAGCTGCTTGGGAGTGGCCAGTTTATTATAGTAAAAAAGCCATACAAAATGGCATTAGCTTAACAATTTCAAAATGGAAAAGACCACCATCTGTATGCGCTCCAGTTCACAGCAAATGTTCTGGCTTATATATGATATGTACTCTTGCAATTCATGATGCAAGAAAAAAAAATTTTGATGACGCATTGATGTTAGACATGGAAAATAACATTTGTGAAACTACAAGTTCAAATATATTTTTTATTATTAAGAATACTATTGTAACACCAAAGGCTGATTGTTTTTTAAATGGAATTACGAGAAAAACAGTAATAGATATTTGTAAAAAAAATAAAATTAAAGTTTTAGAAAAAAAATTAAAATTAATTGACATAAAAAAAGCAGATGGATGTTTTGTCACTGGAACAGCAGCAGAAGTTACTCCAGTTAAGAAAATTAATGGTCTAGTATTCAAAAACAAAAATAAACACTTGAGTCTTATACAATCTAGATTTAAAAAACTGATCCATAGCTAAGGTATCAAATTTCAATGAAAAAATTATTTTTATTTTTTTTAATATTTTTTCTTTCGCCTATAATTCTTTCAATAATTTTATTAAGGCCAATAATATTAATAAGATTTGGAAACCTTTCTATTGATAGGATTGGGAGAGTTTTTGACTTAGAGGCATATTGTAATGAAAAAAAAGAAAACTCCTTTGACGTCTGGTACGCAGGAAAAAATGTATCTAACTATTTTTTATTAAAAATCTACAGAAGAAATTTATTCGTATTGAGAAATATTGATTTTATTTTAAAAATATTTGAAGCTTTATCTAAATATTTTAAATTTTTAAATATCCATCTCATTGAAAACTCAAAAATTCTTCGCAATAAAAAAGAAATTTATTTTAAAAAAAAAACTAAACTAGACTTAACAAAACAAGAATTAATTTCTGGAAATCAAATTTTAAAAAGATTTAATATACCGTTAAACGCAAAAATAATATGCTTTACTGCTCGCGATCAAAAGTATTTAAAAGTTACACAGAAATATAAATCATTTAGCTACCATTCATTCCGTAATTCAAAAATTGATAATTTCAATAAATTTTTAAAGATTTATTTAAAAAAAGGTTTTTATATTTTTAGAATGGGTAAAATTGCTAATAAAAAAATAAATTTTAAGCACCCAAATCTTATTGATTATCCATATCATCAAATGAAATCTGATTTTATGGATTTTTTTTTAGCAAAAAAATGTTATTTATGGATCGGTTCCAATTCCGGAGTGGATATGCTTGCATTTTTATTTAAAAAACCTTTATTAATTTTAAACATGAGTCCAATTGGTTTCGCGCCATTTAATAGAGAAAAAACTCTGATAAGTTTTAAAAAATTTTTTTATAAAAAATCAAAAAAAAAATTAAAACTTAAGAATATATTTGAAAAAAAAATATTTTTTACCACCAATGGACAGTCATATAATAAAAAGAAAATAAAATTAAGAGAACTTAATCAAAGTGAAATTTTGAATAATGTAAATTTCTTACTTAATTTAATAAACAATAATTGGAAGCTTAATAAAAAAGAGAGAGATTACCAATTTAAAATAAAAAAAGAATTAAAAAAATATTTTTATCTTTACAATAACAAAGATCTTAATATTTCAAAAAAATTTATAATTTATAATTTATAATTTATGGTTTTTATAATTAATCGTCTCTCTGTGCCAACGTTTAAAAAAGTTAGAAACATCTTTATATTTGTCAATTTTTATTTCATTATTTAATATACGATTAACTTTTTTCGCTACTATAACTAAGTAGTCAGTATCGATATATCTATTAACAAAAATAGGTTTAAATTTATTGACTAATAATAAATTACTCAACGAATTTTTACTAAAATGAAAAGGATGAAGATCTGGTTTTAATGGTGAAAAATACATATTTAATGGTTTTTTGAAGGGAACTAGAATTCGACTACTTTCCGCAAGTATTATAATTCCATTATTCTTTAGCATCTTGTTTGCTATTTTAATCATTTCCAAACAAGATGACGTATTAACTAAAGTCCACATAATAGTTATGACATCAAATTTTTTTTTAAATTTATTGCTATTAATATACTCTTGAATTGTTCCGCAAAAATGTTTGTGTCTAGCTTTTTTTAAAAGATTAGAATTATATTTTGAAGGTTCAATACCAAAAGTTTTTGCTAAAGGATATTTTTTTTTTAGTAAACTAAGAAACTGACCTTGGCCTGCGCCTATATCACATACTTGTAATTTGTTTAAATTTTTAAATTTACCAAGTGTTTCGAGAACATATGTTTGACGAGCAACAACTGCTGGTATACTCGCTGAGTATTTCATTTTTGAAAATTTTTCTGAAAATATTTTTTTTGACCATTCGTTCGCGATTTTAAAATCATTCCTTCTTTTTACTACTGTCACTAGACCGCTAAATTTGCATATATTAACATTAGATTTGCAATATTTTTTTATATTAGGAATATTTATATATGCTCCCTTGCCTTGAAAATCATCCTTAATCTTTTTTATTAAAACTTCTGTCTTTTTCATAGTTTAATTAAAATCATTTTTTTTAAATAATTCTCCTTTTTTTTTATTAAGTTTAATTTTTTTCCCAATTAATTTATGCATCTGATCAAAGTTAAAATAAGTAGCAGGCCTTGCAAAACTCAAATGGTTGCTTTTAATTATTTCATATTTTTTAATATTTTTTGATGCTACTAATCCTTTTCTAATCAATTTAATATTTTTTTTTTCACATCTTTGAGGTTTTTTATTATTTTGTCCTAATATTTTTCTTATATTTTTAATGTATTCTGCCACATTTTTTAGGTCAGTATAATCAAAAGATAGAGAATGATCTCTAATACTATTATTTTTTTTGTTATCCGTAAAATGCACTTCAATAATCTTTGCTCCTAGGTTCAAAGCTGTAATTACCACATTTGGATTAGGAGAGTGATTAGAGTATCCAATAGTCAAGTTTGTTCTATCTTTAAGAAACTTAATTGAGTTAAGATTTAGCTCATTTATAGGTGCTGGATATGCCGAAACACAATGTAAAATTGCTAACCTTTTTTTTAAATTAGATTTAGATATTTTTTTAAAATATTTTATAGAATTTAAAATTTCTTTTAATGAGGCGCCGCCAGATGACAATATCACCTTAGCTTTGGTTTTTGCAATTCTAGATAACGTTGGTTTAAATGTTAGGTCCCCACTAGCTACTTTAATCACTTTGGTATTTTTAGCTAAAAATTCAACATAATCATCAGTAACTGCGGTAGAGAAGCAATGTATCTTTTTTCTTTTACAATAATTGAAAATTTTTAAAAATTGTTTTTTTTTGAAATTGAATTTTTTTAACATTTTATATCTTTTGGTATCATCTGATGAACAATATTTTTCCAAGTTGTAAGATTGAAATTTTACCGCATCTGCTCCAGCTTTCTTGGCAAGATCAATTAAATATTTAGCTTTAGAAAATTTACCTTCATGATTGAGACCAATTTCAGCGACTAATACTGGGCTTCTTCTTAAATCTTTTCCAAATATTTTCATTTATAAATTAATTATTACAAAGTAATGAGGAATTATCAGTAAGTCGGCAACTTGATTTCCTGCTATAATTCTTGTTGGAGCAACCTTTTTTTCAGATTTTCTATTAATATTTTTTGCGTTCCAAAATGTGTCCTTAATGAATTTTACCCTAGCTTTTTTTTTATATTTTTTTATTTGTCCTAATAAATAATCTTTGGAATGAACGTCAAAGTAATTATATTCCCTTGGATTACCATAATTATCAAATTCATCCGTTGGTTTTATTTTAGAGTATTTCCAAACTTTTTTATTATAAACCATTTTTATTCTGTATGACCTTGAATGGACAGGTGTTCTTAGAATCAAAGTTTTTTTCGTTACTCTGAGCATTTCTTGCAAAGGTGGTCCAATATTTGGAATATGAGTTAATACATTTGAGCATAAGGTAATATCAACTGAGTCTTTTTTTAATGGAATTTTCTGCACCCAACCTAATTTAAATTTACAATTTTCATATTGTTTCCAAATTTTTTCACCTTCTTTTGTATGAATTGTATAAGGATCTAAACCAATATAATTTATCTTAGAACCAAATACTCTATTAAATGTTCTAAAAAAGTGACCTGTTTGTGAGCCTATATCCAACAAAATAAAATTTTTTTTTATTATTGTCTTTATTATTTTCGCAGAGGCTTTAGCATGTTCAGGTTCAGGAACCTTTCCTAATGATCTCTTTTTGGATAGATTCATATATTCTTTATTTTTCTGATAGTCGGACAGACACATACCGTATTTAAATTTACTCATAATTTATTTTATTCCTTAATTCCCACTTGTTTTCTCTTTTTACCCAAATTTCATTGTTTCTATGACTATCAATAATTTCAAAAAATTCACTATAATTAATGTCTAAATAATCAAGATACAAATCTAGATTTTTTTCTGGGAGCTCACCATCATATTTCTTAATATATTCTTTAGCTTTTGTTATACTTAAATGTCCTTGTTGTATCATTCTTGCAGAATCACGTATACACCGGCCAAATCCAAACTTGATATATTGCATATAATAATAAAGTGGATCAATAATATCATCTAAACTATCAAAATTTGTAAATGTACCTTCGGTTCTATTTTCAACTTTAAAATCAATTTTATCTTTTAAATATTTAAAATTTTCATAAGTGTCCCAGGGCTCAAAAAAACTAAAATAATATGCCGTTATTTTTTTTTCTTTAAGTTTTTTGCTATCCGGATAAATGTATGAATTTAAGGATTGTAATTTTACTTTATCGTCAGTCCAATTATGTGGGTCATCACCAATTTGATTTTCAATAACTTCAGTATAATCTCTAATTTTGTCTGAGTCTGAATGGAGAATTTTTCCACCATAAAAACTTTCACCATGCTCTGCGTAAAAAATAAGCTTAATATCTTTTTCTAATGCAATCCTTAAAGGAAGTGCGTTCACTCCAGCATCCCAATGAATTTTTGGATTACCTCTTTCTTTAAAAAATCTTGAGCTTAAAAGTTTTGATGTCTCTACATTTGGAACATAAAAAATATTGTCGAAGCCTAATTTTTGAAAGGCGATCCTGTTATGTTTTCCTATATAATTTTCTATTAGAGGTGAAAAAGTTACAAGTAAAGGATTCATGTTATATTTGAACTTAAGCTTATGAGCAACGCTACTGCTGTCTTTGCCTCCACTCCAAGGTACTATGCAGTCCCATTTTTCATTCTTACTTCTATAACGATCGCAAATTTCCATTAATTCTTTAGATCTTTTTAACCAATCAATTTTTTTTTGACTCTTTCTATAAATACACGCATTACAAACTTTATTGTTAAAAGTAATTCTAGGTCTTGAGCTTGGCATCAAGCAATCAGAGCAATAAGAAATTTTGTTGTAATTTTTCATCTTATTTTTATTTTTTCTTTTTTTAATAAATTTTTAAAATTGTTTATACTTTTTTCGGTAAAATGAAATATATTATTAGTGGCTGCTCCGCTTATTTCATCGATTTTAAAAACTTCTAAGAAATGTTTCCAACTTCCAGCTCCACTACATACAATAAAAGGTAAGTTGACATATTTTCTCGTAAAATTTATTAAGTCTAAATCGAAACCTTCCAGGGTACCGTCGTTATCAATTGATTGTAAAAAAATTTCTCCAGCACCTAAATCTTGTACATTTTTAATATGATCAATTAAATTTATATTTTCTTTTTTTGTCCCATTTCTTGAGTAAAGGTCATAGCTTTTTTTATTATTTTTTTTAGCATCAATTGAAACTACAATACAGGAACTTCCAAACTCAGCAGCAGCTTCTTTTAAAAAATTTTTGTTTTTATAAGTAACAGAATTTATAACAACTTTATCAGCACCATTTTTAAGCAAAGTTTCTATATTGCTTAAATTCGTTATATGCCCCCCGACAGTGAATGGAACAAAACTATTTTTTGAAAGATTGTTGAGCACTTCTAGAAATTTATTTTTATTTGGATTTGAAAATTCTATGTTTCTTGTGATATCATTTATAATAATTTCATCTATTGACCAAAGATCAATTAAATTATGTGTATACCTATAATCCGGTTGAAAATTTCTAGTTCTGTACAAAACTCCATCTAAAAAATTTAAAGAAAAAATTATCCTTTTGGGTAATATGCTCATAGTTTTAAAAATCTTTTTAAAAATTCTAGTCCAGGCAATTGACTTTTTTCCGGATGAGGCTGAATACCGAAAATATTTTTATTTTTTTTTCCAATAGAAATAAAATCCTCTCCATAAAAAGTTTTCCCGATTACTTCAAAATTTTCATCCTTATTTTTTACCGATAAAGAATGATTAAAATAAAAAAAGTTATCTGAATTTGGGTCAATTAATTCATTCTTTTTAGTAATTTTAATAGTATTCCATCCGTTATGCGGAAGACGTAATGACGAATTGATTGGAGTAACAACGCCATTTATCCAATTTAATCCAGAAGTTTTTTTGAACTCATGTGACTCTGAAAACATTAATTGAAAACCCAGACAAATTCCTAAAATAGGTTTTTGTTTTTTTAAAACTTCTTCTGATAAAACAATATCCAGTTTCATTTGTTTCAATTTATTTATCGCAGTAGAAAAAGCTCCAACACCAGGTAAAATAATTTTTTTACTCTTTGATATTATATCCGGATTATTTGAAATTACGCATTCGTATTCAATTCGATTGATGGAGTTCTTGATTGATCTTAAATTTCCACAGCCGTAGTCAATTATACAAATCATAATTTTTATGTGTGTAAGTGATAAACATTAAGTTTCTTGATTAGTTTCAGACCAATTGATTTATAAAAACTTATTGCACTCTTATTTTTGGATTGTGTACCGGCTTGAAGGGACTTAATTTTTGAATGATTTAAAAAAAATTCATTTATAATTTCTTTTGCAAAGCCTTTTTTTCTATAATTCGTTTTAATGTTGATTAAATCTATTATTGCTAAATTTTTTACTATAAACATTAATATATAACCAACGATTTCATTATTTTTTTTTAAAACATAAAGTTTATCTCCCCGTTTTCTTTTAAAAAAATTATTTAACCACTTTTGTTTTAAATTAATTGATGTTTTCTTGGGAATTCTTCTATCATTAAAAAATCTTGAGTTTTCAAATTTAAACAAATCACTTGAAAACTTCATTTTTCTTTGATTTCTTTTTACATTAACAATCTCTAAATTTCTGGATTTTTTTTTTTTATACTTTCCAAAAAAAATTAAGTTTTTTTCAATTAATTCAAATTTTTTTTTTAAAAAAACTCTCTGTTGACCTTTATTTGATGCTTCCATTTTAAGATAATAGAAAGAATTGTTTTTAAAAGTAAAATTTTTCTTAATAGATCCCTTAATCGCATAGCAACTTTTATTTAGTATGGAACTTAAAAAATTATCTTTTTTGACTGCTGCATTATTTAGCATTTTATTATTTTTTTATCTTCTTTTTTAAATACCAATTAACGTAGTTGTAAATTCCTCTTTCTAAATTAAATTTTGGTTTATATTTAATAAGTTTTTTTGATTTATTAATTGATAAAGTACCTCTGAAAGGAAGTAATTTATCTCTTGGAATGTAATCAATCTTCATTTTTGGAAAATATTTCTTTAAGATTTTAATTGCATCAATTATTGATCTTGAACGTCCAAACGTGAGATTAAAAATTTGATTTATTGCTTTTTTGTTTTTTAATACACAATACAAACCATGAGTAAAGTCGTCTATATATGTAAAGTCTAATCTTTCTTTACCATCTCCATTCACTTTAATTTTTTTACCTGCAATTAAATTTTCAATGAATAATTGCAAAACTCGACCACTTACACATCTTGGTCCATAAAGTGCTGATGGTCTTATTATAGTGTATGGTAAATTAAAAACTTGATGGTAGCCAATTACAAGTTTTTCCGCACCATACTTTAAACTTCCATAAATTCCTAAAGGATCGCAAATAGTTTTCTCATTAACAATTTTTTTTTTTGAATTGTCCGTAAACAAGGCTTGACGAAAGGTAAACGAAATTTTTTAATTTTTTTATATTTCTAGAAATATCTAGTAAGTTTTCTAAAGTTCTCATACTGTGGTCAAAAGTTGAAAAAGGATCTTTATTTGAAACATTTGCGTGTGCTACAGCTGCCAAATGAAAAATATAGTCTGGATTATATTTGACTACTAGAGAGGACATTACGTGATAATTTCTTGCGTCTTTGATTACAATTTTAATATTATTTTTTTTAAGCAATCTTCTTCTTTCATTCAAAACGTTAAGATAAAAATTTTTTAAAGGATGTTTTTTATTTTTTTTTAAACTATAGTAATTATTAACCGATAAACTATCTACAACTAGTACTTCATAATTTTCATTTTTTAATTTGAGTGCAAGGTTATGTCCAATAAAACCAGCCCCCCCTATAATTAACACTCTTTCTTTCATTAATTTATTTCTTTTAAAATTTGTTTAATTTTATTAGTCATATAATTTATATTAGGAATAGTAACATGAGGTCCAACTGGTAGCGTAATGCACTCATAACTTATTATTTTAGCTTTTGGAAAATTGAAATTCTTAATTTTATATTTTTTTTTATAATATGTTAAATCACTAATGATTTTTGGGTAATATACACTTGAACCAATCCCATATGATTTGAGTTTCTCAATTAATAAATTTCTTTTTTTTATCAAACCATTCTTCAAAATAATATTCAAAGCATAGTAAGCGCTTTTGAATGATAAATTGCTACCAGTATTTAAAACTTCAATATTATCTATTATTTTTAGTTTATTTTTAAGTAAATGAAAGTTTCTTTTCCTTATTTTCAAAATATAATTAAGCTTTTTCATTTGAGCGATACCCATTGCAGCTTGCGTTTCACTCATCCTAAAATTTAATCCTAAATATTTTACATCATAAATGCCAGGAATTTTTCTCTCTTTAAAAGTTTTATCTACACCAAATCCCTTTAATTTTTTTACTAAGTTAAAATTTTTTTTAGTCTTAGTAATTATCATACCACCATCTCCAGTAGTAATATGTTTTGCAGGATAGAATGAAAAACAACCAAAATCTCCAAAACTTCCAACATGTTTTCGGCCAATTTTTGCCCCCAAAGCTAGCGCACAGTCTTCGACAACATACAATTTATATCTCTTCGCTATTCGTAAAACTATTTTCATATCTACAGGTAAGCCTAAAAAATGAACAACAGTTATACACTTAGTTTTCTTATTTATTTTTTTTTCAAGTAAATTTAAATCAATATTTCCATTGATATCGGCGTCAATGAAAATAGGTTTTGCGCCCGTAATTTCAATTGTGTGAGCAGTAGCTACATGCGTTTGTGCAGGAAGGATCACTTCATCACCTTTTTTTAATCCCATTGCTAAATATGACAAGTGTAGAGCAGAAGTACATGATGAAGTAGTTGTGCAATTTTTAGCTTTAGTAAATTTAGAAAATTTTTTCTCAAAAGTAATTGACTTCTCACCATGTGTCAGATTAGGTGATTTCAAAACTTCATTAACCAATTTCACTTCATTTTTATCTATTAAAGGCTTACCAAAAGATATCTTCATAAAATTTTATACCTTAACATATTTGACATTTACAAATCCATTTTTCTTTAGTGATTTTTCTATAGCAAAGCAAACTGATAGTGTTTTAAAAGTATCATTAATCAACTTCTTTTTTTGTTTTTTGCTATTTAAGTTCCTAATAAAGTATTTGATTAATTCCCCTTTACTATTAGGTAAATATTTACTTTTTATTTTATTAAAAACATTTACATTTCTTTTAGTAAAAATTTTCTCATAGTGCATATGATTTTCAAATGTTTTTAAAGAACCGTAAATATTAAGTTTATGAAAGTGAGGATAGACACAGCCAAAATTTGAATTTACTTTTGCTATAATGCCGTCCTCAAATATTAATTCAGCTGAAACAAAATCGTTAAAAGAAGCGTTTTTTCCAGTGACTATTTTATTTCCTGAAGCTCTGACCTTTTTAATTTTTTTATTCATTAAAAAAAGTATTAAATCTATTAAATGAATTCCACCGCCTAAAGTCACAGAATAATTTTTAATTTTTGACCTCCAACCTTTTGTAATCTTACTTAATCTTCCATAATTATAATCTCCCTCAATATAATAGATTTTTCCCAGTTGTTTTTTTTCAATTTTTTTTCTCAATGATGTGAACCTTTCAGAAGTTCTAAGTAACAAGTTACTATAAATAGCAACATTCCTTTTTTTTAATAAATTTTTAATTTTAAGACACTCATTGATATTTGAAAAAGCTGGTTTTTCGATAAATACATTTTTGTTATTTAAAATAGCTTTTGATGCCTGAGAAAAATGCTTGTCATCATAACTTGCGATCGAAATTAAATTTATATCTTTATTTTTTAGAATTTCATTTTCATTTTTACAGAAGTTAACATTATATTTTTTTGAAATTAATTTAAGTTTATTTATATTTTTGTCATATATACTTACAACTTCACATCCACTAATTTTTATATATTTTTTTAAATGTTGTTCTCCTACGCCAAGACCGATTATCCCAATTTTAAATTTGTTCATATATTTTTTTAATTTTTTCAAAATCTTTTTTTGTGTTTATAGATAAATTTTCCCTTGATAAATCAAGTTTATTTTTAATATTTACAATATTATATTTTTTAGAATTAACATAAAAATATGATGTAATATGCTCTTTAAAATATTTATTCAATTTTTTTGGATCAACTTTTAAATAAATATTCTTTTTTATAATCTCTATACTTTGACCTATAGGAAAGGACCTGGGAAAAACGTTAGTTGTTATATCTGATGTATTTTTCTTGAAGATTTTTATCATTTTTTTTAGAAGAGAAGTATTTATTAAAGGACTATCTCCTGTGATTCTAATAAATGCATCTGGGTTATATTTTATTATCGCAAGTCGGTATCTCTCAAAAACATTATTAAGCGGTCCCAAAGAATATTGGTAATTATTTTTTTTGCAAAAATTTATGATTTTTTTATCACTAACATGATTTGATGTAAGTATAACGATTTTCAATTTTTTAATATTTTTACGAATTTTTTGATAAATAATTTTAATTATTTCTTTATTTTTTATTTTTTTAAGTGCTTTATTTGGAAAGCGCTTTGAAGACATTCTAGCTTGAATAAAGCAAATTAGTTTCATTTATACGCTTAGTATTTTTTTTGAATTTAAATTTTTATAAACACCTCTTGTGTCCACTATTAACTTTGAAAATTTGTATATTAAATTATAATTTATCTTATCATGGTCAGTTAATATCATAACAATATCACTTTTCATTAATAATTTTTTATCTAACTTTAAAGATTTCATATTTTTGAAAACACCAGACGATCTATTAATTTTTTTAACAAAAGGATCGTGGTAAAAAATATTTTTGGTAAACCTTGAGAGTTTATTTAATAAATCTATTGACGGCGAAAGACGAATGTCATCAACATTTTTTTTGTAACTCATACCGATTATTAAAATTTTTAAATTTTTAATCGATAACTTTCTCTTTTTTAAAAAATCCCGCGTTTTACCTAAAATCCATCTCGGAATCTGCGTATTGATCTTACCTGCTAGTTCAATAAAATTAGTCTTCATATTAAATTGTTTCATTTTCCAAGAAAGATAAAAAGGATCTATCGGAACACAATGTCCACCTAGACCAGGACCTGGATTAAATGGACTAAAACCAAATGGTTTCGTTTTGGCAGCGTTAATTATCTCATAAATATCTAGATTTAATTTTTGACTTATCATCTTCATTTCGTTAACTAGCGCAATATTTACAGACCTATAAATATTTTCGTAAAGTTTTGTTATTTCAGCAGTAGGCATAGAGGATGTTTCGTGAACTTTATGAAAAATGTTTGAGTAAAATAATTTAACAATTTTTTTACAATTAGACGTATATCCGCTGACTATTTTTGGAATTTTATTAAGTTTAAGTTTTCTACCTGGATCTACTCTTTCAGGTGAATACCCAAAGAAAATATTTGTGCCAAACTTATATTTTATTTCTGAAAAATATTTCTTAATAATTTCTTCAGATGTTCCCGGGTAACTCGTGCTTTCTAAAATGATTGTTTGATTATAATTATAGAAATGTTTTTTTTTTTTAAAAAATGAATTAATGTGACTTAAATCTGGCTCCCTTTTAAACTTCAATGGAGTTGGCAAACAAACAATGATAATATCTGTCCTCTTTAGAGATTTAACATCATTAGTGATAGTTACTCGTTTATTATTTTTGTTATTGAATAATTTTTTAATATTACTCTTAATATTACTAACTTTATTTTTGTCTAGGTCATATAAAATTAAATTAAACTTACTTGAAATTAGTTGAGACAAGGGTAAACCGACATATCCGGCGCCAACTACACCAACGTTTATCTCCCTTTTTTTGATACGACTTATAATACTCTCTATCATATTTAAAAATATGCTTGACTAATTGTTCGAAATATGAACAGATGTTCACAATTTGAACAATATAGATAATTATGAATAAAATACAAGATTTTTTTACTATATTAAGAACTATTGAAAAGCAACCAGGCTCAACACAAAGAGAACTGGCAAATAATGCTGGATTCAGCCTGGGAAAACTTAATTATTGTCTAAATCAATTGAAAGAAAAAGGGCTGGTTAAAGCAGAAAATTTTAGAAAAAACCAAAACAAACTTAATTATATATATATTTTAACACCTAAAGGAATTGCTGAAAAAACAAAATTAACTCTTAACTTTATGGCAAGAAAAATGGAAGAGTACGATGAGTTAAAAAAAGATTTAGATAATTCTAAAAATAAACATAAAAAATAATTTATGTGGATAGTTGCAAAAGTAAAAAGATCTGAATTTGGCTTATTTCAGAATGAGATAAAAAAAAAAATAAGCAATAGAGTAATTTTTTACTTTCCCAAAATTAAACAAAATATCCAAAAAAAGGGCTCAGTAAAAGAAAGTTATATTAAAATTTTAGAGGATTATATTTTTTGTTACAGCAAAACATTTGAGTGTAAAAATTTCTTTAACAGTATCCAATTTATTAAAGGACTTAAATATTTTCTAACAGGTAATCAAAACGATCAAAAACAAATTCTTAATTTCATTGACTATTGTAAATCTTATGAAGATGACAAAGGAAATATAAAACCTGAGTTTTTTAAAAATTTAGTAAAATTTAAAGCAAAATTTTTAAACGGTCCATTCAAGGATTTAATTTTTGAGATAATTGAAAATAAAAAAAATAATTTAAAAATATCTATCGGAAATTTTGTAACCAATCTTTCTAATAACAAATATTTTTACAAACCGATATAGATAAAAATTTATAGAATTTATTGAAGACTATTTAATAAAATTAAAGAAGTCAAAGTGCGGAGCATTGGTTTTAAATGAATAAAAAAATTTTAAACAAAGAAAATATAAAAAAAATTATCAGCTCTCTTAAAGCAAAACAAAAAAAAATTGTATTATGTCATGGAGTATTTGATATTTTACATGTTGGACACATTAATCATTTTGAAGAGGCAAAAAGTAAAGGCGAAATACTTGTAGTATCTGTAACCTCAGATAAATTCGTAAATAAGGGACCTTATAGGCCTGTTTTTTCAGAAAATTTTAGAGCTAAGTTTATTTCCTCTATTAGTGTAGTTGATTATGTTTTTATAAATGATGAAAAAACTTCAAGAAATTTAATAAATATCATAAAACCCGATTTTTACGTCAAAGGCCCTGATTATAAAAAAAATTCTAACGATATGTCGGGTCAGATCAAAGATGAGAAAAAAGCTGTAGAGAAAAATAATGGAAAAATTTATTATACTAAAGGAAGAACTTTTAGCTCAAGTAAAATAATAAACGATGATTTATCAATTATATTTAAAAATGATCAAATAAAATTTTTAAGTGATTTAAAAAAAAATTATAGTTTTAATTTTTTACAAAAAACTTTTGAAGAAATAAAAAAAATCAAAGTTCTAATTATTGGTGAGACAATAATTGATAGATATGTTTTTTGTGACACAGTTGGTAAATCTGGTAAAGAGCCTATGCTCGTACTTAAAGAAAAATATGATCAAGACTTTTTAGGTGGAGCTGCAGCAATATGTAAGCAAGTAGCAGAATTTTCTGAAAAAGTAAGTTTTCTCTCTGTACTTGGAGAAAAGAAAGAATTTATGAATTTTATCAATAAATCTCTAAAAAATATTTCAACTAATTATATACTAAAAAAAGACTCTCCCACAATTTTAAAAAAAAGGTATGTAGATGAGGCTAGTAACTCAAAAACTTTAGGAGTATATAATTTAAATGATAAACAATTAGACAAAAATAACGAAAAAAAACTTATTAAAAATTTAACAAAATATTTAAGAGAAAGTGATTTAGTTATCGTTTCAGATTATGGGCATGGTTTCATAACCAGTAAGGCAGCAAAATTAATTTCATCTAAATCAAAATATCTTTTTATAAATTCTCAAATAAATTCTAATAACAATGGTCAGCATACTTTAGAAAAGTATAAAAACGCTGATTGTATTTTAATTAATGAAACAGAAATGAGACATGAATTAAGAGATAGAGAGTCTAATACAAAAAAATTAATGTCTTTATTATCAAAAAAATTGAAAGCAAAATCGATAATTGTAACAAGGGGGAATGAAGGTTCGATATTTTATAACAGTAGACTTAATACGTTTATAAACTGCCCAGCATTTGCAACAAATATTTCGGACAAGGTTGGAGCTGGTGATGCCATGTTATCAGTATTTTCAATTTTTTTATTTCAATTAAAAAATCCTGAAATACCACTTTTTTTTGGTTCTTTGGCAGCAGCTAATTCCTTAAAAGATTTTGGTAATGACAGAACTATTAACCTAGTAAGTTTACATAAGATAATAGAACATCTCTACAAATAGATGAAAAAAAAAATCTTGATTTTGGGAAGCTCAAGTTTTGCTGGAGCATCTATGGTAAACTACTTGCTAAGTAAAAAAAATTTTTCAATTTTTGGAACTTTCAGAAGTAGAAAAATAAAACAATACTTACCTTACAACTACAATAAAAATAATAAACTATTTAAAAACTATAAAGTTGATTTTACGAAAGATCCAAAAAATTTAATTAAATTATTCAAAAAAATAAAACCAGATTACATAATTGATTTTGCATCAATTTGCATGGTGAATGAAAGTTGGAAGAATCCTGATGTTTATTTTAAAATTAATGTTTTATACAGAACTCTAATAATTAAGTATCTTTGTAATGTGAATTTTCTTAAAAAATATATTTATATTTCTACGCCAGAAATATTTGGTTCTTCAAAAAAATTTATAAGTGAAAAAAATGGAGTGTTTGATCCTAGTACACCATATGCCACCTCAAAACTATCTACTGAGATGCTTTTAAAAAATTATTCCAAGCACTTTAATTTACCTTTAATAATAACAAGATTTTCAAATTTTTATGGCCCTGGGCAACCTTTATATAGATTGATACCTAAAATAATTTCATGCATAGATAATCATAAAAAGTTTCCACTACAGGGAAACGGCGAGTCAAAAAGAAACTATATTTTCTCTGAAGACTTTTGCAACGGCATATATAAAGCTCTGAAAAAAGGTAAAATAGGGCAAATTTATCATTTCTCTGGAAAAACATTTTACAGTGTTTTGGAAATAGTAAAATTAATATGCGATCTTAAATCATACAAAATTAGCAAACTTTTAAGCAAATCCAAGGAAAGAGTGGGACAAGATACGATCTATAAATTGCAATCATCATTTACTATAAGGTCTTTATCATGGAAGCCAGTTTATTCGTTAAAAAAAGGGTTGAATGAGGTAATAAACTACCATAAAGAAAATTTTACAAATAATTCTATTAATGAGCACAAATATAAAGATAAAAATTTAGCATAATGGCAAAAAACTTTTTACCAGCCGAATATAAAAGAAATAACAACTTAAAAATAAACCATAGTTATCTCGTCGAACAATTTGCTAATTACTCTAAAATTTTTAAAGAAATTGAAAAGGTAGTAAAAAAAGGGGATTATACTCTAGGTAATGAAGTAGACCTTTGTGAAAAAAATTTTGCTAAAAGAACTGGGGCAAAATATGCTATCGGAGTTGGTAACGGTACCGATGCGCTTCTTTTATCTCTTAAAGCCTTAAATATTGGTCCAGGAGATGAAGTAATTACAGTTCCCTATACATTTGTAGCTACTGTAGGTTCGATAGTTACTGCGGGAGCTAAGCCAGTTTTTGTTGATATTAAAAATGATTACAATATTGATGAAAACAAAATTGAAGCTGCAATAACTAAAAGAACTAAAGCAATAATTCCTGTTCATTGGGCTGGACGACCATGTGAAATGGATAAAATTTATTCTATAGGAAAAAAACATAATTTAAAAATCGTTCAAGATAGCGCTCACATCATCGGAGCAAAGTTTAAGAAAAAATATTTGGTTAATTTTGGCGACACTTGTACGTATAGCATGCATCCACTAAAAAACCTTAATGTTTGGGGAGATGGTGGCTTTATTATTACTAACAACAGAGCACTAGCAAATAAATTGTACCTAATTAGAAATCATGGTTTAAAAAATAGGAATAATGTTGAGATATTTGGATATAATTCTAGACTGGATACGATCCAAGCAGCTGTAGCTAACTATAAAATGAAAAATAAACTTGATAATATAACTAATAAAAGAATTAGAAATTCAAAATTACTTGATAAATTATTATCCAAAAACAAAAATATTATAACAGTTCCGAGATTAAAATATCTTAAAGAAGTTTTTCACTTGTACCATATTAACGTAAAAAACTTAAAAATTAGAAATAGTTTAAAAAATTATTTAATTAAAAACAATATCGATGCAAAAGTGCATTATCCCATTCCAGTACATTTGCAAAAAGCTGCAAAATATCTTGGATATAAAAAAGGTGATTTTCCTATTTCAGAAAAATTGGCTGATACCTCCTTATCTTTGCCAGTGCATGAGTTCATTGATAAAAAACATATTTATTACATGCAAAAAGTAATCACGTCCTTTTTTAATAGAAAAAATTAAGTCTATAAAATTAAAATGAAAATTTTAGTTACAGGTGGTTGTGGATACATTGGGACTGTGCTTATAAAAAAGCTTCTTAAACTTGGGCACAAGGTAATTTCTGTAGACAAACAGTGGTTTGGCAATTATTTACCAAAAAATAAAAATTTAACTAATTTAAAATTAGACATTAAAGATATTCAAAAAATTTCACTTAAAGGCGTTAATACAATTATTCACTTATCATCTATTTCAAATGATCCAATGGCAGAAATTGATAAAAATCTAAGCTGGGAAACTTCAGTTTTAGGCTCAGAAATTTTAACTAGACACGCAATTAAGAGTAAAGTTAAAAGAATTATATACGCTTCCTCGGGTTCAGTTTATGGAATTAAAAAAGAAAAAAAAGTAAATGAGAGTTTAAGTTTAAAGCCAATCTCTTTATATAATAAAGTGAAAATGTGCACCGAAAGATTAATCTTGTCTTACAATCGGTCCATAGAAGTTTTCATTTTAAGA
>MDTC01096833.1_pt1 | contig 25876 bp, 18 predicted proteins | sample 811181 | NCBI WGS metagenome assembly MDTC01 (sample SAMN05326644, study PRJNA326480) | marine metagenome | isolation source: seawater | place: Pacific Ocean: North | collected 2011
AAGAAGGCCATTTGAGGTTCATGCCTGACGAAGAAATGGAGCGAATTCTCCGGTCATTTGGCTTGAAGCGAATTCCTTTGCAACTGCTCAACCCCGAAGTGAGTCGCGCTAGCGCTGATCCAATAACGAGAATCATTTCGATGCCAGCGGCACATCAGGAACAAGTTCAAGCGCCATGGAGGCGAATTGCTGCAGCGATCGCGGTCCCCATTCTTGGAGGTGCAGGGATGTTTTTTGCAGATAGCATGGGGAACGATGCTGCATTGATGAGCACGCTTCCATTGAGCATTCAGTCACATGAAGAGGTGGCCTACCAGCCACGATTTGAAGAGGAGAAAGTGCCCACACGGGAAACCATTGAAGCGTCCACATTGGAGACCGTTGAAGCCAATAACGTTCGGCCTGAGTCCACAGAAGAAGTGACCAAAACAACGGATTTGACCACATCAGAACTGACAGAGCTCACAGAGAACAATGTGATTTTCATGTTGGTTGCGGGTTCGTTTTCGGTGGAATCGAATGCGATGAATTTGTCGGCTGGCTTGATCCGAAAAGGCTTTGATTCTGAGGTGTATCTCCAGGACAATGGTTTGCGTCTTGTGACGTTTTCTATTCATGCGGATGAGGTGAGTGCGCGCGCTCAATTGGCAGAATTACGCGGAGAGAAATCAACTGAGCGTGCTTGGTTGAAGCGTTTTGGTGCGGCGCACTAAACGGGAAGAGGGCATGACCAATTTACCCTTGCCAGAGGCCCTAATCTTGGATTTTGGAGGGGTGTTGTACGACATCGATTACGGTGCACCGGTTCGTGCATTTGAGGCGCTTGGCGTTTCCGATTTCGCTGGACTCTATCAGCAATCAGCACAGTCTCCCATGTTTGATGATTTGGAATGTGGTCGGATTAGCCCAGATGATTTCTACGCTCAGATGCAATCGCACTGCGCACCAGGAACGGACAAGGAAGAGGTTGTCAAGGCTTGGAATTCCATCTTGACGGGAATGCATGCATCGCGAATTCCTCTGGTGCAATCGTTGGGTAAGCAGACGCGGCTTTTCTTGTTCTCCAATACCAACGTCATTCATGCGCATGTGTTTGAAGCTTGGATGGAAGAGCGTTTTGGACTTTCTTCTTTTAGAGGAGCCTTCGAAGGCATTCATTATAGCCAGGAAATGGGACAGCGAAAGCCGGATCCAGAGGCCTTTTTGTCTCTTTGTTACCGCCATAGAGTCGAGCCAAGTAAGACACTATTTATCGATGATAGCAAGCAACACGTCACTGGCGCACGCGATGCGGGTCTTGAGGTGCACTGGCACCATCCGGTGGAAGATGACGTTGCGATTTGGTTATCCAGACGGGGATTTGACTTGCCGGAATCGGCATTTCGAATTGGTGCGTTACCAGCTTAATTCGTTGCTCCAGTGGTCCCATTCATTTCTGTCTGGTAGGTTTTGAACCGCTCAAGATCGCAGGGCTTTGCCCCTTGTTCGAGCAGTTGGAAAATCTCTTGTCCTCGGGCCTCCTGCTCGAATGTTTTACCTCCTTCAGACCAGGTGATTGAATCTCCTTTGCGCAGGCAACGGATCAGCTTGGCTTCCGTTTCTTCAAATTGAAACAGCCAGAGGTCTCCTTCTGAGGGGGAGTGTTCGATGCACTGAATGGCAGCGGTCGCGCCTTCCCAAAACCGTTGGCTGAAGTCTTCCAAGCAAGCTTGGATTTCTTCAGGATGTTCGGCTTGTTTCCTTGTCCAATCATCTGCAGCGATTCCCTCAGAAGCCAGGTAGCGCACAAATTCCGGACGAACAGCATCGAGTTCCTCCTTGGTCAACAACCGGAATCTCTTCATTGTTGGACGTCGCTTATTCTTCGATGCCCTCGAGCATCATGAAGAAGGCATATTCCATCGCTGTTTCACGAAGACGCTTGAAACGACCAGATGCTCCACCGTGGCCAGTTTCCATGTTACAATCCATGATCAACAGGTTGTCGTCGGTTTTGGTGTCTCGTAATTTGGCAATCCACTTGGCAGGTTCCCAATACTGAACTTGGCTGTCCCAATACCCCGTAGTAATGAGCATGTGGGGATAATCTTGAGCCGCAACGTTGTCATACGGGCTGTACGACATCATGTAATCGAACGAATCTTTGTTCTTCGGATTTCCCCACTCATCAAATTCTCCAGTTGTGAGAGGAATGCTCTCATCTAACATCGTATTGATGACATCCACAAAAGGCACAGCAGCAATCACCCCGTTGAATAAAGCAGGCGCCATATTGATGACTGCACCCATGAGCAATCCACCGGCTGATCCGCCCATTGCATACAAGTGTTCGGGTGACGTGTAGCCTAAATCAACCATTGCTTGTCCACAATCGACAAAATCGGAGAAGGTATTCTTCTTATTGAACATCTTCCCATCTTCGTACCAATCGCGCCCCATCTCTTGCCCACCTCGAATGTGAGCAATGGCGTAAACGAAGCCGCGGTCCAATAGGCTTAGTCGTGTGCTTGAGAATCCAGCATCCATGCTGTATCCGTAGCTGCCGTAAGCATACAACAGAAGCGGATTTTTCCCGTCTTTTTTGACTCCTTTCCGTGAAACAATGGAAACGGGTACTTTGGTGCCATCGCGTGCTTCCACCATCACGCGCTCGCTTTCATAATTGGCAGAGTCAAAGGTACCGCCAAGGACCTCTTGCTGCTTCAGCAACTCTTTATCTTGGCTGATCATGTCCATCTGAAACACCGAGCTCGGAGTAGTCATTGAATTGTACCCGTAGCGAAGCCGCTGCGTATCAAAATCAGGATTGGCACCAACATAGGCCGAATAGGCTGGGTCAGGGAACTGGATATAATAATCGGCCGCATCGTCCCATCGCTTGACGCGAATTTGATTCAGGCCTTCGGTTCGTTCCGAGACCACCAGGTAATCTTTGAAAATATCGACGCCTTCGAGCAAGGTCTCATCCCGATGTGGAAGCACATCTTCCCAATTTTCGTAGGTTGTTGCCGTCACGGGCGTACGAACCAATTTGAAATTCTTTGCATCGCGGTTGGTCGTGATGTAAAAGTGATCACCATAGTGGCTGCAGCTGTATTCTAAATTACGCTCCCGCGGCTGGATAATTTTCCATTCGCCATTGGGGGTATTGGCATCCAAGTAGCGCCATTCGTTGCTCAGCGTTGAGTAGCTCGCAAGCATGAGATATTGCTCACTTTTGGACTTGCCAATGCCGCAGCCAAACGTTTCGTCGGTTTCCTCATAAATCATCATATCATCGTTCGCATCGGTTCCCAGAACATGCTTATAAATGCGCGATGAACGCAAGGTCACAGGGTCTTTTTTGGAATAGAAAACCGTTTTGTTGTCATTGGCCCAGGTAGCACCACCTGTTGTGCCGGGGATGCGGTCGGCCAAGATTTCGCCTGTAGAAAGGTCTTTGAATTGCAGCGTGTATTCACGTCGGCTCACCGTGTCGACGCTGAAGGCTAGCAAGTTGTTGTTGGTACTGATTGATTGACCGCCCAAGGCATAATAACTGAATCCTTCAGCCATTTCATTGACGTTCAACATTACTTGCTCTTCCGCTTCCAGTGAACCTGGTTTGCGGCAGTAGATCGCATACTCTTTGCCTTCCTCGTATCGACTGTAGTAATAATATCCTTTGTCCAGCAGTGGAACGCTTTGATCATCTTGCTTGATGCGGCCTACAATTTCATTGAAGAGCGTTTCTTGAAAAGGCTCAGTCCCCTGCATTACCTCTGTCTTGTAATCATTTTCGGCGCTGAGGTAGTCAACTACCTTGGAAGTTTGAGCGTCGGGCTCAGGAGCTTCTTTTTGCTCATCACTCAGTCGCATCCAGAAATACTCATCTTCCAATTGAAGATCGTGAATCTCTGTTATGTGGGATTGCTTTTCCGCAACGGGCGGGGTGGAGAATTGAGTTTCGTTCAATTCGGGCTGTTTGTTGGATGCCATGGAAGAATCTGAGGAATTGCAGGAGCTGTTGGCTACTGCGAACATAAAAGCGATTGCAAAGAGCGCGAAAGATACAAAGAGGTGGAAGCGTGACATGAGGTTGAGCAAAAGGTGAGGGGCAAATCTAATTCAATTCACCGCTTTCCAGCAGGTTGTGCAAACGAATCAAATCTTCAGGGGTGTCGACAGCGTGGGTTTCATGCATGGTGCGCCCTACCGCGATTTTCCAGCCGTGCTCTAACCAACGCAATTGTTCGAGGCTTTCGCGTTTTTCCAATTCGGTCGCATGCAAATGCGTGAGCGCCTCAAGTGCTCCTCTAGAAAAGGCATAAAGTCCGACATGTTCAAGCCAGGGCCCGGGGCTAGATGGAATGGGTGAACGACTGAAGTAAAGTGCAGTGCCATTGAGGTCGCAAGTGACCTTGACGCGATTGGGATTTTCTCGCTCGGGATTATTGGCGTCTTTGGGACGGGCCAAAGTCGCAATTCCGGCTCCGGGCTGCCGAATGAGTTGAGCAAGTTTTTGCAATTGCTCAGGATGCACAAAAGGTTCATCGCCTTGAATGTTAATGACCCAGTCGGCTTGGATGGCATGATCAGCTTCCCACTCAACAAGAGCAGCATGGCTTCTCAAGGTACCATTCGCCAATTTTGGGTCTGTCATGCGCGTCTCGGCTCCGGCGTATTTCGCAGCCTGCGCGATGCGATCATCGTCGGTAGCGACAAGTACAGTGTCACATACACCAGCGCTCAAGGCGCGCTCCACCACACGCTCAATCAAGGTCTTACCCGCCAATTCGGCCAAGGGCTTTCCAGGGAAACGCGTGGATCCCCATCGCGCGGGAATGATTCCAATGAGTTTAGGACGATCTTCGGCCATCAATTGATTTCGTAAGTGTACATCAATGTGGTCAGCCGGGGGGCTTCCATCGACATGGGGCGAATGGCGTATTCCTCATTTGTGATGTTATTTATGACCAATGTGATTTTGTGACCGCTGGACCATTCCCGGCCGATCCGAGCATCGATGATCCAAGGCAGCGATGGGTTTTGTTCCAGCCATTCACGCGCGCCCCAATTGATGTTCGAAATCGCTGGATCTTCTTCAAACGAGATGAAGGCTTGATCAAAGTTTTGGAGGTTTGTTTGGTAACGCATGCTAAGGCCGCCGAACCACTTTTCGCCTGAAATTTGAGCATCGAATCGGAAGACATGGGGCGAACGATACTTTAAAATTAAACCTGTTGTATCGTGGCTTGTGGCATAGTAAGTAGCAGCATAGTTCGATGTACTGTCGGGATTGTAGTTGTAACCAGGGGTGGTGCTGACTGGATTGGTGTACGTGTAGCCCGTGAGCACATCAACGCGAATGCGATCCATTTGCAATCGCCCATTGATTGAAATCTCCGCTCCGGTCACCTTGCTTCCTCCAGTATTGACACTCATGAAGCCCAAGCCATATGCGTTGTCTGCATTCGCCTCTTCACCTTCATCGGGTCCCCAAGGGCCGAATGTGAATTCGATGAAATCAGAAAAATCTTGACGGAAGACGGCAAGATCGAGGAAGCCGGCAAATGACCCCATCTTGAAACCTTGCTTCAGACCTATTTCCGCTGACCAGGCATATTCGGGGCGTAATTCTTCATTCGGATAAATCTGCAATGCTCCGAGCCCTGTTCTAATGTATCGTTCGGCGATGGTTGGAAACCTAAACCCTTGCCCGTAGCTGCTTCTCAAAAACGTGGCCTCAGCCAATTGATAATTCCCGCCGAGTCGGAAAACAGGTTTTCCGGCGCCGGCTCCATTCACTGTGAAATATTCGTACCGAGCACCTCCAGACAAATTGAATCGGTCACCGATGGACTGGTCGAACTGCACATATGCAGATTGATTACTAGCGGTGTTGTTCCCGTCAGATGATCCTCCGCTGTACAATTCTGCTCGACTGAGCGCTGTTAAGTTCACCAGTCCAGTTGTGATTTTAAGCCCTGGGATATTCCAACGGTTGCCGTCGATGAATATTTGGTATTCTGCATAGGCCACGTGAGAACCATTCGATTGATCGTTGTCATTGTCATTGTTGAGGTACTGCCAGCGTGTGCGCAAGTTGTGCCTGATCCCAGATGGCGACAAGTACTGAATATAGGGGTCCACAGTTCCAATGAGCTGATTGGTTCTTGTAGCAGCTCCATCAAAAGCCCCGTAGATGGAGTCTGGGGCACTTTGCCAAATCAATGTATTCAGAGACTCACCTAACTGCCAGTTTGTATTGACACCATAACTGAGGCCCTCGACATCGGACACGCGCTTTCGGATGTTGGAGTTCAGTCGATATCGGTATTCGGCACCAAACCGATCGACCTGAAACGGCGTAAAACGGAATGTGGAGGCATCATTGGCCGCCACGTCTTCAGGTGCCAGAAAGCCGTCATCACCAAGGAAATTGCCTCCAATAACCCAGTCCCATTTGCCTAGTTGTTGGCTGTGTAAAAATCGAATGTTCGATTGTTGTGCCGCCCCTTCCCAATACTTGGCGCGACTCGTCCTTGGGGTGGAATACACCCCGTGCTGGACGCTTACGCGAGTGAGTGGTCGAGCATCCGGAAAACGAGTGCGCACGTTGATCACGCCACTCAATGCGGCACTTCCAAAAAGGACGCTGGAGGCGCCTTTGATGATTTCGATTTGTTCGATGTTTTCGACGGGCAAAAACCCCCAAGTTGGCCGCCCGGCATCGCCACTCAGCACGGGCAAATCATCCACCATGATCATCACACGCGAGCCTGCCCCATAGCTGAATCCACTTCCGCTTCGGATTTGTGGTTCGCCGTCGACAAAGGTGACACCGGGGTTCATTTCAAGCGCAGTTTCAAGGGTTGTGGTTCCTCGAGACTCCACAATTCGAGGAGGGATCACATCAATGGAAACCGTGACTTTGTTCGCCGATTGCTCAAATCTTCCAGCACTGACGACCACCTGACCCAGCAGCTCAGCGGCCTCTTGAAGCGTCCAGTCTACAGTGTAGTTTCGCTCAGCTTCCAAAATCCCAAGAGACCTCTCCTCTTTTTCCATTCCGATGTAGCTGCATCGCAATTGAACGGATTTTCCTGACCAAGGGGTAAGATTTAGATTATAGCTTCCGTCGACTAAAGAATTTGTAATCGCGACAACTTCTTCTGAATCAGAAATGACCGTGATGAATGCACCTGGAAGGAAATTTCCTTGGGCATCGCTTACGACACCCGTGACGACCTGACCCCATGCAAGGTTCATTGTCGCTACAAGTGCAAAAAGGAGAACAGGTATTCGCTTTTGCATGAATGCAAGATGCAACAAATTGACCATGTATTGCCATCGATGGAGAACATGAATTCATCGTCGACTTGTGCAAATCTGGCGTAATCTCAATCATGTCAAAATCTACGTTTATGCGATGGATCGGTTGAAGAAATGGTGGGTTTTGTTGGGCGAAGATGGCATTGGTCCGGTCAAATTGAAAGATCGCGTCGAAACCCTGGGATCTCTCGATCAGGCTTGGGAATGGGCAAGGAGTCGCGAAGCGAATTTCTCAACGAAACAAGCGAAGCGCCTGTTATCCTTGGAGTCCACACTGTCGAACCCGAACCATTGGGGAATTTCTTGGGAAGACGATGCCTACCCCATTCCATGGCGAGAACTGCATGATGCGCCGATCGTGGTGTTTGGAAGGGGTGATCAACACATTTTCAATCGACGTTCTTTTTTAGCCATCGTGGGAACGCGGAATTGCACGCAAAGAGCTGCGGAACTAGGCTTTGAGTTGGGACAAAATTTAGCACAGCAGCAATGGGGGATTGTCAGTGGTTTAGCGAAAGGAGTAGACGCGATGGCGCATCGAGGGGCGTGTTATGCCGATGGGATTACTGTAGCGTGTTTGGGAGGCCCGCTGCACCGGATTTATCCCCGGGAGCATATGAAATTGGCTGAGAATATCATCCAGAATGGTGGTGCGTTGGTCACCGAACACGCACGAGATTCTGAGATTCATCCGTGGCATTTTGCCGCACGGAATCGACTCATTGTAGGTTTGGCTGAGGGGTTGATCATGGTTCAGAGTCCTGCTCGTGGAGGGGCACTGATTTCTGCTCAATTGGCTTTAGAATCGGGGGTGGATTGTTGGGTTTATCGTCCAGATTCGCGGAAGGAGACAGGCCAAATATGGGCAGGAAATCGAAAAATATTGGAGGAGTTTCCCGAGATGGGTTGGCAATCGTTGGATGAGCTGTTCGGCCTTTTGGGGAGGGCTGTCAAGGCAGTCGTCCCGAATCGCTTGGAAACAGAATTAGCCGATGAGTTGCTGCCGATTTGGAACTGTATCATCCAAAAAGGGGGTGCTCAAATTGGAGACATCGCACAAGCTTGTCACATGACGACGGCAGCAATTGGTCGAAAGCTGTTCATTTTGGAATTAAAAGGAATGGTGGAGCGGATACCAGGAGGTTGGTATATTCCGAGGAAGTTAGGCTGAGGGCGAATCTATCGATTCGTCGTCGGCTTCATCACCGGGAGCCTCTGGGGCTGACTTAGACTCAGACAAATCGACCTCGAGTGCATCATTCGACATCATTTCTGGCACCAAGGTGACACCGCGAACGGTGATGCCATTTTGGATCAAGGCGATGGTCATGACCAGGCTAGAAACCAAAATAATAACAAGTAGGATTCCTTGATCGAATTGAGGTTGTGCAAATTGGCTGTAGGCTCCTTGAATTTGGAAAAACAGCAGAATCGTGATGAGTCCACGAGGTGCTATGTAGAGCAGCGGAAACATGCTTTTTCTGCGAAAAACAATTAAACTGAGGAATCGGACTGCAAAAAGAATGCAGCAAATGATGAGGCCTTCTGTAATTACATGCAAATCTGTCAAAGCAGCAAGTGAGACTGTCATGCCAAACAGCACAAAGAAAAAAGTTCGAATTACAAAAGCACTTTCCAGTGTGAGCAAGTGATAGTCGCGATGCAGTTCATGCATGCGCTTATCGTCCAACAAATTGGCAGGAGACGGCATAATTCGCCACTTTTTTTTAGCGAGATTCCATTGGGGAAAGAACAGGCGGTGATTGTTGAGCATTAAGCCAAAGATCAAAATCAGGACCAGTGGGCTCAGGTGCAGTAATTTCTGAATAGAGTATATGAGCAAAAGAACTGCTATGCTCAAAAAGAGCTTGACGGGGCTCGTGATTTTTTGAAGCACATACACCAAAATATAGCTCACGACCACTGCGAGGATGAACGTCACCAGCAGGTTGGTGCCGATGTTGAGAAGCACGGTATTGGCGGAAGCCGTCTCAGAATTCCCGAGCAGCAGGTAAAACGCCATGATTCCAAAAATATCCGAGAATGTACTTTCGTATACCATAAACTCTCTATTGGCCTCATCCAAGCCGGACACGCTTGGGATGATGATGGCAGAACTCATGATGGAGAGTGGAATGCCGTACACCCATCCTTCAAACAATGGGATGTTCATGGCATAGTTCAGAAATGCAGCAATGGCTGCGGAACTTCCGAGTAGAGCGACCAATCCTGCAGTGGCGCTTTTCAAGATGAGCGGCATTTTCTCCTTACTCAAATTCAATTCCAAGGCCGCTTCCAGGACGATGAAAATCAGACCAATAGTGCCGAGTAATTCAAGAACGAGAGATTCGAAGGGGATGGCTGTTAGCCCAATGGCATTCAAGCCTTGACGAATCAGGATTCCCATTCCGATGAGCACCAAAACACTTGGAATGTTGGTGCGCTTTGCCAAGAGATTAGCGAAGTAACTCAGGATGATGACGAGTGATCCGCCGATCACCAGTCCGTAGGCATTGATGTCAGAAACGTTCATGGCTGGGAATGCCTAAGTTAAGGCGCTTCAACCAAATTGTCCGGTGATGACGCGCCAGATGTCGTTGCCCAGCGCCAAAGCCATAAGACCGAGCAAAAGCACGATACCAATGGTTTGGGCGTATTCCAAGAACTTCTCGGAAGCCGGTCGCCTCATGACCATCTCGTACAACAGGAACATCACGTGCCCGCCGTCCAGCGCTGGAATCGGCAAGAGGTTCATAAAGGCCAGAATCAACGAGAAAAAGGCGGTATTTCGCCAGAATACTTCCCAGTCCCATCCGGCGTCAAAAATACTTCCGAACGTGACCAAGCTGCCCACTTGAGAGGCGCCTGATTTACTAAAAAGGAAGCGCATCGAAAGCACATATTCTTCCAAAGTTGACCAGGCCAAGGTGAATCCACTTGACAGGGATTGTCCCAGCGTGTACGTGCGATCAACCATCTGAAATTCGCTCATCTCACTCGGAGCAGCTTGATAGAATCCGAGCGCACCTGAGCTGTCCGTGTTGCAGATTAGCTCCGCTGAAGAACCGTTCATTCGGAGCACTTCAATGGTGACTTCTTTTGAAGGATTTGACCGAAGGTATTCAGTCACCTCACCATAGAACCGCGCAGGTCTTCCGTCAATCGAAACGAACCTATCTCCAGCCTGCAAACCGCCCGCTGCTGCGCCGCTCTCAGGAGCTACACGGTCGACCAAACAGGGCACACGCAGTCCAAAGGGTTGACGAATTGAGCTATCGACGAAAAGTTGGCCAAGATCCTGATTGAAATTCAAATCCACAACGCTTCCACTGCGCTCGATTTGAACGGCATCAATTTGATCAAAAAACAATGTTCTTCGGATTTCCTTGAAGGATTCAGGCTTTTCACCGTTGATGGTCAAAACCTGATCGCCGTCTTCAAACCCAAGAGGTTTCAGTCGATCATCGACCTCAATGCCATAAGGAATCTTGTCGGCAGGGAGCACGCTATCTCCCCAGACACCTAATACCATGCTGTAAATCGCAAAACCAAGAATCAAGTTGATGATGATGCCTCCGAGCATGATGATGAGTCGTTGCCATGCTGGTTTGGATCGGAATTCCCAAGGCTGAGGGGGCAGTTTCATCTGCTCTTTGTCCATGGATTCATCGATCATTCCCGATATTTTAACGTACCCACCCAGTGGCAACCATCCGATGCCCCACTCGGTTTCTCCAATCTGTTTTTTAAATAAAGAGAAGCCGGGATTCATGAACAGGTAAAATTTCTCGACTCGTGTTTTGAAGGCCCGAGCGGCCCAGTAGTGACCGAGCTCGTGAAGCACGACAAGGATGGAAAGGCTGAGAAGGAGTTGAGCGGCTTTGATGAGGGCAACCATGGTTCAGAATTGGACTGCGAATTTAAGATGCAATTGCAACGCTCCCCTCGGATTCATTTGCGAATAAATCCGAATCTCTGTGTTCAAGTCGGTTCAGTCGTCTTTCGTGTATTATTCTTGCAATTGAAATGGCGAAGAACACCAAATCGCAGGGGAATAAGAATAAGCCCAGGGCAAAAACCAAAGCCAAGCCGAAATACGGCCGACAACGCATGTGGCTTTGGATGCTCGGTGTAGCCCCTCTGTGTGGACTGTCTGGACTTGTTTTAGTTGCCTCTTATGGCGATTTGCCTGACACAGAAACCCTCGCTAACCCCAAAACGGAGCTCGCAACACGTGTGTTTTCAGCGGACGGCAAACTCATCGGGCGCTATTATTCTGAAAACCGCTCAGACGCTCGTTTTGATGAACTTCCAGCGAACTTGGTCAATGCGTTGATCAGTACTGAAGACGCGCGGTTTTACAGCCATAGCGGCATTGATTTTATTGGTTTGGCCCGGGCCATTGCCTACATGGGTTCACGCGGAGGAGGGAGTACCCTAACGCAGCAATTGGCGAAGCAGCTTTTCACGGACCAATACGACCGGACTTCTTGGCTTGAAAGAGCCGTGCTCCAAAAACCGAAGGAATGGATCATTGCCGCTCGTCTTGAACGTCATTACACCAAAGAAGAGATCATTGCGCTTTACTTAAATCGCTACGATTTCCTCAATCAGGCAGTGGGGATTAAATCGGCGGCGAACATTTATTTTGATAAAGAAGTCAGTGACTTGGATGTTCGAGAATCGGCGATGCTCGTGGGCATGCTGAAAAATAGTTCGTTGTTCAACCCCCTGCGCCGCGAACAACTTGTTCAGGATCGTCGCAATGTGGTTTTTGGACAGTTGGAACGCTACGGAAAGATCTCAGGTCTTGAAAAAGATTCGTTATCGTCCTTGCCGCTGGGGCTACAATTCCAAAAAGTCAGTCACGATGAGGGGTTGGCACCATATTTCAGAGAGAACCTTAGGGTTGAATTGAAAGGACTTTTTAATGCTAAAACTGCCACAGGGGAATGGCGAATCTCCAAAGCTGACGGATCTCGATATGACCTGTACCGCGACGGAATTCAGGTATTTACTACTCTGGATAGTCGATTGCAAATGGCTGCGGAGGAGGCTGTTCATCGTCATTTGGCGGGCGAACTACAAAGTTCACTGGATCGAGATTTGCAGACTCGGCCCAAGTCGATTTGGCCATTTTTCGAAGAGATTGAACGCGACGTTCGCGATGGAATCATCAACCAAGCGTTCAAGCAGAGCCAACGTTATCGTGTGTACGCGGGGAAGTTTTGTCCAGAGTGCGAACGCCCCGGTTTTTACATAGAGAAGACCCAAGGTGAATCGGGCGATGAATGGCATTGTGATGAGGTCAAGGGCGGATGCAGCCATCGCTGGCATCGGCCGACCAAAAAAGCGATTGCGGCTGCCTTCAAGGCACCGGTAAAAATGCGGGTTTTCACCCACATGGGAGACCGCGACACTTTGCTTTCCCCGCGTGATTCTATCTTGTATTACAAAAGCCTGCTGCATGCGGGTTTGATGTCGGTAGAGCCTAAAACAGGCCATGTCAAAGCGTGGGTCGGAGGGGTTGATTATCGCCATTTTAAGTATGATAATGTTGCCCAAGCCAAGCGGCAAGTCGGTTCAATATTCAAGCCCTTTGTTTATGCAACAGCTCTACGCCACGGCATGAAGCGCTGCACGGAATTGCCCAACCAACGCATTTGCGTCGAAATGCCCGGGGATCAGCCGGACTGGTGTCCAGACAATTCAGACTTCGAATATGGAGAGGTGGTTACGTTGGAATATGCACTGGCCAATTCCATGAATACGATCTCGGCAAAATTGATGAAAGAATTCGGCCCGGAACGGATTATACAGCTCGCTCACGCGCTGGGAATTGAAAGTAATATACCTGCTGTGCCATCCATTGCTCTCGGTTCATCTCAACTTACGCTCAAGGAAATTACGGTCGCCAATGCCTCACTCGTGAATGGCGGTGTTTACGTCAAGCCATCCACTATTTTGCGAATTGAAGATAAATACGGGAACGTCATTTGGTCGCCAGAGCCGGTTATGCGCCAAGGCTTAGACCGAAGGACCGCTGGCACCATCGTGGATATGATGAAAGGAGTCGTCGATGGCGCATACAACCCCAAAACGGGTGATAAAAAAGGCACTGGAATCCGCTTGCGAATGGACATTGAACGCAGGGAATACGATAACATCAAAGTGCCGATGGCTGGCAAAACTGGAACCACCCAAAGCCATGCTGATGGCTGGTTTATGGGGATGACACCTGACTTGGTGACAGGTGTTTGGGTCGGCGCGCAAGATCCGTCGGTCCGATTCAGCACCATAGCAAATGGACAAGGCGCGAACACTGCTTTGCCGATTTATGGATTTTACATGAACGCTGCGTACGAAGATGAAACCATCGAGTTGAGCCAGGAAGATTTTGCTTTGCCCGAAGGGATCGGATTGGATTCTTTGGATTGCAAGCAATGGTTTCAGCTGAATCAAGCGACTTTTGGAAACGGTGACGATGACGGCTTGTTCCAGTGAATTTGAAAAAGAAACGACAGCTACCGTAGAAGCATTAAACGATCAATCATGGCAATATCAAAAACCGCAGAAGGACCGGCAGCCGCTTGTGAAGGCGTGCAAAGCGGCATGACCTTTATGCTCGGTGGATTTGGACTGTGTGGAATTCCGGAGTGCAGCATCGCGGAATTGGTGAGGCTTGAAGTGAATGACTTGACCTGCATTTCCAACAATGCTGGTGTTGACGACTTTGGATTGGGTTTGTTGCTTCAAAAGCGTCAAATCAGGAAAATGATTTCTTCTTATGTCGGGGAGAATGATGAGTTTGAAAGGCAAATGCTGAGCGGGGAGTTGGAAGTGGATTTGATCCCCCAAGGCTCTCTCGCTGAAAGATGTCGAGCGGGTGGCGCAGGAATCCCAGCATTTTACACGCCTGCGGGATTTGGAACCGAGGTAGCGGAAGGCAAAGAAGTGCGAGAGTTCGATGGCAAGCCGCATATTTTGGAATCAGCTCTGACTGCAGACTTTGCGTTTGTGAAAGCGTGGAAAGGCGACGTCGCTGGCAATTTGGTCTTCAAAGCAACAGCCCGGAATTTCAATCCCATGATGGCCATGGCGGGCAAGATTACTGTTGCTGAAGTGGAAGAGTTGGTTCCTCTAGGAACCCTCGACCCCAATGAAATCCAAACCCCAGGGATTTTTGTGCAGCGGATTTATCAGGGCAACCATTATGACAAGCGCATTGAACAGCGTACGGTCCAAACCCGGGAATCTGCTTAATTAGACACTCATGTTAGATAAAAATAGCATCGCAAAGCGCATCGCTCAGGAAGTACGGAATGGTTGGTATGTCAATTTGGGTATTGGCATTCCTACTTTGGTGGCTAACTTCATTCCTCAAGGAATGGAGGTGGAGTTTCAATCGGAAAATGGAATTTTGGGTATGGGTCCATTCCCCTTTGAAGGCGAAGAGGATGCGGATTTGATCAATGCTGGCAAACAGACCATCACAGCAATGCCCGGAGCCGTGTATTTTGATAGCGCGGCCTCATTTGCGATGATTCGTGGCCAGCATGTTCAGCTTACGGTTTTAGGAGCCATGGAAGTGGCCCAAAATGGGGACATTGCGAATTGGAAGATTCCCGGAAAAATGGTGAAAGGAATGGGTGGAGCCATGGATTTGGTTGCCAGCGCTGATAATATTATCGTAGCCATGATGCACACCAACAGGGCCGGTGAATCAAAACTATTGTCCAATTGCAGTTTGCCGCTTACCGGGGTCGGCTGTGTGAAACGAGTGGTTACCAACATGGCTGTTTTAGACGTCAAGGGCGGTGCTTTTCATCTTGTTGAGCGCGCTCCAGGAGTGACGGTAGAGGCCATTAAAGAGGCCACAGCGGGCCATTTAGTCGTCCCCAGTCATGTGCCGGAGATGGACATTGCTTGAGGTGATTCACCCGAGCTTCTTAATCGCTGCGTCGAGTCGGCTCAAGGTTTGAGACTTGCCTAAAAACTCAGCAAAGTCGAACATAGATGGCCCCCCTCCAGTACCGGTCAGCGCAATTCTGAATGGCAATAAAACGGCGCCAAAGCCGAGCTCACGTGACGTTAAAAACGCTTTGAATTGATCTTCGATGATAGTTGATTCGAAGGGCTCTATGTCATTGAGCACGGCCTTTAAATCATTCAGGTATCCGGCCGTTTCGGGCTTCCATTTTTTGCGAATTAACTTTTCATCAAAGGATTCAGGCGCTGCAAATAAATAGGTGTGATTGCCCACTTCATGGAGAAATTGAACACGCTCCAACATCATATCCAAAACCTGTTGACATTTCGAATCGGTCCAGTCATCCATGGTCGACGCATTCAATTCTTTCAGCCTTTGGATCCAACGACTTGAGTCTCCTGATCGGAGATACTGTTCGTTGAACCAAATGGCCTTGTCAGGATTAAACCGTGCACCAGATTTCGTCACCTGTTGCATTGAAAAAGCCTCAACGGCCTCTTCTAAATCGTATAATTCCCGTTCGTCGCCACTGCTCCAACCGAGTAGCAAGAGCATATTGAGAAATGCTTCAGGCAAGTAACCATTTTCCTTGTAGCCTTTTGAAATGTGACCCGTTTTGGGGTCTGTCCATGACAATGGAAAAATCGGGAACCCGCCCTTGTCTCCATCTCGCTTGCTCAACTTTCCATTGCCTGTGGGTTTCAGAATCAATGGCAAATGTGCAAATGCAGGTGGCGTCCAACCGAACGCTTCGTAGAGCAGAACATGCAATGGAGCACTTGGCAGCCATTCCTCTCCTCGAATGACATGGCTGATTGCCATATGGTGATCGTCTACCACGTTCGCCAAATGATAAGTGGGAAGGCCGTCAGCTTTCATCAGAACCTTGTCGTCCAAAACCGCTGACGATACATGGATTTCACCTCGTATTTCATCGGATACCAGCACATCTCGGATGTTTTCAGGCATTTTGAATCGTATGGTATAAGCGTGTCCTTCTGATTCAAGACGGGCAAGGTCTTCCTGGCTCATTGTGAGCGAATTGCGCATATTTTGACGCGTTGTGACATCGTACTGCCAGATTTCGCCTGCGGCTTCTGCTTGTGTTCGTTTGGTCGCAATTTCTTCAGCGGAATCAAATGCCTTGTATGCATGACCACTTTCGAGCAAATTATTCAATTCACTGAGGTACAAATCGCTCCGCTCTGATTGTCGATAGGGACCGTGGTTTCCACCGGCTTTGGTTCCTTCATCGGGTTGGAATCCACACCATTTTAGTGATTCCTCAATGTACGCTTCGGCACCCTCTACGAATCTGTTTTGGTCTGTGTCTTCGATGCGCAAAATGAATGTTCCTCTGTTCTTTCTAGCAAAGAGGTAGTTGAACAGAGCGGTTCTGACACCACCCATGTGCAGAGGGCCAGTGGGACTTGGAGCAAAACGAACGCGAACGGGTGCTGACATGATGTTGCAATTTCAGCGGCAAAGATAGGCGGTGGAATGCTGCTGTTGAAAAATGCATGCAATTGCAAATCCTTACCATACGATGCTGAATCAAGCCGTAACGGATACGATTAATGCGTTTTCTCAGCCGCAAGTTTGTCCCAGAATTACAAACAAATGAATGCATTGAGAAACAAGGTCCAACTGATTGGACGACTCGGGAAAGATCCCGATTTGATGAGCTTTGATGAAGGCAAAGTAAAGTGCACTTTTCCTGTGGCGACCAATGAGGTTTTCCGCAATGGTGAAGGTGAACGTGTGGAGCGCACCCAGTGGCACGATGTTGTCACTTGGGGTGCTCTTGCGGAGATTGCAGGTCAATACTTGCAAAAGGGTGCTGAAATTGCCATCGAAGGTCGACTGGCTTACCGGACTTATGAGGATGCTGAAGGGCAGACGCGATACGTGACTGAGGTGGTGGCGGGTGAAATGCTCATGCTCGATCGGCGTCACGATAAGGAAGGTTAAGCTGTTGGCTTGGGGGCGAGATACAAAAACTCGCCCCCATTTCTTCGATTGATAACCGAGAATTGGCTCTTCCTGCATCTTCCGTTGGTGCGGCGGCCTTCTAGCGTTAACTTTACGGGTCGAACCTGACTGCAATGAGCAACAACGGATTTTTAAAATCGTCTTTGGCCAAAAAGTACCTGATGGCACTGACTGGCCTTTTTTTATGTACTTTTCTTTTAGGGCATTTGGCGGGGAATCTTCAGCTTTTCATACAAGGGGCAAAAGGACAACAGGCATTCAATGAATATGCGGAGTTCATGACCACATTTCCGTTGGTCAAGATTCTCAGTTACTTGACCTATGCGAGCGTGTTGTTTCACATCGTTGATGGAATCATGTTGTCCATGCGAAATCGAAAATCCCGCCCAGTGGGTTATGTGAAGGAGAAAGGTTCAGCGAATGCGAGTTGGTCCAGCCGTAATATGGGCATTCTGGGGACGATCATTGCGGTGTTTTTAGTAAGCCACATGCAGACTTTCTGGTATAAGATGCATTTTGGAGAAATGCCGATGCATGCGGGTTTGAAAGATTTACATACGGTAGTTTTGGCTTTTTTCTCACCAGAGAATTCCATTGGTTTGATTGCAGTCGTAGGATATGTTCTTGCGCAGGCAGCCTTATCTTTTCATTTGGTGCACGGATTCCAGAGTGGCTTTCAGTCTCTGGGGCTGCGCCACCCGAGATACACTCCTATCATCGAAAAAACGGGTTACCTGTTTGGAATTGGTGTGCCTTTGTTGTTCGCGAGCATTCCTGTGTTCCTCTATGTCAACCAGCTTTAACAGATGACCAAGATGCTAGATTCTAAGATACCTGAAGGGCCACTGGCGGAGAAGTGGACGTCTCACAAAAACAACATTAACCTCGTCAATCCAGCGAACAAGCGACTCATTGATGTTATTGTAGTCGGAACAGGATTGGCAGGAAGTTCGGCCGCGGCATCCCTTGGTGAGATGGGCTACAACGTGAAAGCATTTTGTTTTCAGGATTCTCCGCGAAGAGCCCACTCGATCGCAGCTCAAGGTGGAATCAACGCTGCGAAGAATTACCAAAATGATGGTGATTCGGTTTACCGACTTTTTTATGATACTGTCAAGGGTGGAGACTATCGGAGTCGGGAGGGCAACGTGCATAGACTGGCAGAAGTTTCGACCAACATCATTGATCAATGCGTTGCGCAGGGGGTGCCTTTTGCTCGAGAGTACGGGGGGCTTTTGGATAACAGGAGCTTCGGGGGAGTCCAAGTTTCTAGAACCTTTTACGCGAAGGGACAAACAGGACAACAGCTGTTGCTTGGAGCGTATTCTGCATTGAGCCGACAGATATCGAAGGGCAAAGTGGAAATGTTTACCCGCCACGAGATGATGGACGTGGTTATGGTTGATGGCAAGTGCCGAGGCATCATCGCCCGGAATCTAGTTACGGGAGAATTGGAAAGGCACGCCGCACACGCCGTCGTTCTTGCGTCGGGGGGATACGGCAATGTCTTCTTTTTAAGCACCAACGCCATGGGGTCAAATGTATCGGCATCTTGGAAGGCTCACAAGAAAGGAGCGTTCATGGCAAATCCGTGTTTCACTCAAATTCACCCAACTTGCATACCTGTTTCAGGAGAGCACCAATCAAAATTGACTTTGATGTCCGAGTCGTTGAGAAATGACGGGCGCATCTGGGTTCCGGCCAAAAAAGAAGATGCTGAAGCCATTCGAAAAGGCACAAAGCAGGCGATTGAAATTGCAGAAGAGGATCGCGACTATTACCTCGAGCGCCGTTACCCTGCATTTGGCAACCTCGTGCCACGTGATGTTGCCTCGCGCGCTGCCAAAGAGCGCTGTGATGCTGGTTTTGGAGTAAACGAAACAGGCGAAGCCGTATTCTTGGATTATGCCAGTGCTATCCAGCGATACGGAAAGACAGAGGGGAATATTCGCGGGCTCAAGAATCCTTCCTCGACAGAAATTACGGAATTGGGAAAACAAGTCGTGAAAGCCAAGTATGGCAACCTTTTCGACATGTACAAGCAAATCGCTGCAGATGATCCATACGAGTCTCCGATGAAAATTTATCCCGCAGTGCACTACACGATGGGAGGTTTGTGGGTTGACTACAACTTGATGACTTCTGTCCCTGGTCTCTATGCAGCAGGCGAGGCAAATTTTTCAGATCACGGAGCAAACCGGCTTGGTGCTTCAGCTTTGATGCAAGGTTTGGCTGACGGCTATTTTGTATTGCCTTACACCATTGGTGATTACCTCTCGCAAGACATTCGAACCGGAGGGATTTCAACTGACTCCGCTGAATTCAATGAAGCAGAGAAGGAAGTGAAAGAACGCATAAACCATTTGATCAATAACAATGGTACCAAACCGGTGGATGATTTCCATCGCCGACTTGGTCGGATCATGTGGAACGAATGCGGTATGTCGCGCAATGCTGAAGGACTGAACAAAGCCATAGAAGACATCCGTTTGTTGCGAGCCGAATTCTGGGCCGATGTCCGTGTGCCGGGTTCTGACGATGGTTTCAATCCAGAGCTGGACAAGGCAGGTCGTGTAGCGGATCTTCTTGAGCTTGGGGAACTGATGTGCAAGGACGCTCTTGAGCGTGAAGAATCTTGCGGAGGGCACTTCCGTGAGGAGCATCAAACACCAGAGGGTGAGGCTTTGCGTGACGACGAGCAATTCACTTTCGTGTCTGCTTGGGAGTACACTGGAGATCCGAAAGAGGCGAAGCTACACAAGGAGGAGCTGAGGTTTGAAAATATTGAATTGAAGCAGAGGAGCTACAAATAATAGAGATATGGATTTGACACTCAACGTTTGGAGACAAAATGGCCCAGAAGACAAGGGTCGCATGGAGGCATATCCCGTTTTTGGAGTTTCTCCGGACATGTCTTTCTTAGAGATGATTGACATGCTCAACGATCAAATCATTCGCGATGGAGGAGACCCCATCGCCTTTGATCACGACTGCCGCGAAGGAATCTGTGGAATGTGCTCCATGTTCATCAATGGGGAGGCACATGGTCCAGGCCGAGGCGTAACAACGTGTCAATTGCACATGCGATCATTCAAGGACGGCGACGAAATTACCATTGAGCCATGGAGAGCATCCGCATTCCCGGTAGTGAAAGACCTCGCGGTGGATCGAAGTGCATTTGACCGCATCATTCAATCAGGAGGATACGTTTCAGTGAATACGTCCGGCGAGACCCTGGATGCAAATGCTATTCCGGTTCCTAAACCTGTCGCGGACGAGGCGTTTAGCGCTGCCACATGCATCGGTTGCGGTGCTTGTGTTGCCTCATGTAAGAATGCATCGGCGATGTTGTTTGTTTCAGCAAAAGTCTCCCAATTCGCCCTTTTACCTCAGGGGCAGCCTGAGCGGGCCTCGCGCGTGAAACGCATGGTCGACCAGATGGATGAAGAGGGTTTCGGAAACTGCACGAACACAGGTGCCTGCGCTGTGGAATGTCCAAAAGGAATCGATTTGAGTAACATTGCACGCATGAATCGCGACTTTTTGAAGGCTTCAGCAGACGGAGAATGATTTGCATTTGCTTCTTTTGGGTCTGACGAAGCTCAATTTGGTCCAGAAATTCGTATCTTGCTATAATGAAATATTGTACACTCTTCTTTTTCGTGTTCATGGGACTCGTGGCTTCAGCTCAAAAAAAGGCGGAGCTTTCCTTTGGAGTTTCTGGACTCTGTGGAATGTGCGAAAACAGAATTGAAAAATCCTTGGATATCTCGGGGATCATCATGGCCGACTGGAATATTGAATCAAAACAGCTGGCGGTAGCGTACAAAACGAATAAGATTCAGGAGAAAGCCATCCATCAATTGGTAGCAGATGCAGGCCATGATACGGATAAGGTTAAGGCGTCCGATGAAGCCTACGCGAATCTTCACGAATGTTGCAAGTACCGTGATGGAGCAAGCTGTTCGGGAGACAAAGAACCTCTCGAAGACCACCGCTAGGCTGAAAACGCGTCAAGCATGCGTCTCATTCTAATTCTTGCCTCTTTATTGTTGGTCTGTGGTGGTAGTGCTCAAAATCTCAGTAGCCTCCGTGGAAAAGTATTGGTTGTAGATCAATCAAACAAAGGAGAGGGGTTGGGGCAAAGTCAGGAGGATCCTGAATATGTTGGTTTGCCAGGAGCTTATGTTCGATGGTCACATGACGCATCGTCAACGACAGTGACCGACGGATTCGGCTTTTTTAAAATATCGAATGCGAATGTTGGAGATACATTGATTGCCAGCATGATTGGGTACAGTCCAGCGGGCTGGGTTTTTGACGGTTCGCCTTATGTGGACATTCCCCTATCGTTGGGGGTTGACCTGGGTCAAGCGGAGGTTGTTGAACGAAAGGCAGCGACGCAATTCTCACTGTTGTCGCCGCTTGATGTGCAGTCTTTGAATCGTAAGGAACTGGCAAAAGCGGCATGTTGTAATCTCTCGGAGGCTTTCGAAACCAATGCTTCAGTGGATGCATCATTTACGGATGCGGTTACAGGAACACGTCAAATTCGAATGTTGGGACTGGATGGGAAATACAGCCAAATTCAAGTCGATAATTTGCCTGGTCCTCGAGGCCTCAGCGTTGTTCAGGGTTTACTTTTCATCCCTGGTGATTGGGTGAATGAAATCCATATCAGCAAAGGAGCTGGAACCGTAACGCAAGGATACGAGAGCATGACGGGGCAAATCAATGTAGCACTGAAGAATACTGAGACGGCGGATCCTCACCATGCCAATCTGTATGTGAATGGTGCTGGCCGAAAAGAATTTAACTATGTGAGCCGTTATGACGTGAGCCGCCGCTGGAGTACAGCCATTTTAATCCACGGCCTGCACAATGAGCAAGCCAATGACCGCAACAAAGACGGATTTTTGGATACGCCTATGCAACACCATTTTGTCGGTCGTAATGATTGGAAGTTCAAGGGAGATCGCGGGATTCGAGGTGAATATGCGGTGACGTATGTGAACACAGAGGCTGTCGCAGGCAAGACGAGTGTATTTGAAGGAACTTCAGGCTGGAACGGATGGATGGGACGGATGGATAGTCTCACAAGCGACTGGTCAGCAATCACGGCCATTGAACGCATTGAATTATCCGCGAAGACCGGGTTTGTTTTTTCTGATGCGGAGTGGCGGACCATTGGGACACAATGGAACTACTACAATCACCAGCACGATCAGCGTTTTGGAAAGAACCACTACTCGGGTAATGAGCAATTTTTCAGGGGAAACGTGTTGTATTCGGATATCTTGGGAAGCACAAATCGGACCTTTACTGTGGGTGCGACCTATGTCTACAATGCGTTTTCCGAGGACTTCTCAGTCAATGATTCTTTGCGAATGAGCCCGAGACGGAAGGAATCTGTTCCAGGCGCATTCGTGGAATATACCTGGAATCCGAATGAGCGTTGGAGTGTAATCGGAGGCATTCGTTATGACAGGCACAATTTATTCCGCCATTTTTTGAGCCCGCGTTTTCATGCACGATGGAGCGCTACGGAGAACACATCCATCAAAGTGGCTGCGGGCAAGGGTTATCGCACCTCCAATCAGTTCATGGAACAGCTGGGAACCTGGGCAAGTCAGCGACAATGGAACCTGAATTATTATGGGAAGACTGTACCTGAAGAGGCGACAAATTTTGGTCTGAACATCACCAGTAAATTCCGACTGAATTATCGCGAAGCGACTCTAACATTGGATGGGTACAGCACGCAATTCCAGAATAAACTCGTGGTGGACTTGGATCGCTCAACGGGGGCGATTGATTTATATGCGTTGGAAGGTCAGTCGTTTGCAAATTCGGCCCAAGCGGAGTTCAATTGGGACATTCATCGTCGCTGGGACATGCGAATGGCTTACCGTTGGGTCAACGCTCATACAGATCGAACTTCGGGGAACCCAACGCTTGATCCCTTCGTTTCTCGGCACCGCGCTTTCAGCCAGTTTAGTTACGCTTCTCAGTTGAACGACCGCGATGGCCAATGGCGAGGTGATTTGACTTGCCAGTGGATTGGGGCGCAGAGATTGCCGACGACATCATCCAATCCAGAAGCGTTTCAACGAACGGATATGGCACCGGATTTCTTTCAAATCAATGCGCAGATTACACGGAAATTTTCGCCGGAATTTTCAATTTATGTGGGAGTCGAGAATGCTCTGAACTATACACAAAATCGTCCGATTTTGGCTGCCGACTATGACCTCGAACCGGTCTCATCGTCCGACTTCGACCAATACTTCGACGCTAGTTTGGTGTACGGTCCGATTTTTGGCCGAATGCTTTATGCCGGTTTACGCTGGGGAATTCTTGCTCTGAAAGCCAAGGGCTAACAATCACTACTTAAAGGCCTTATTTGGTGCGCATGGATCGCTTGAGCAGGCCTCCACTGCTGCGAGCTCCGACTGTTGATCGCCGTTTGGCCGCCGAAGCGTTGTTGGGACGCGCTTCTCGGACGGGTTGTCCATCTTCCGAATATCGTGGATCGGGGATATAATCAAGCTTTTCCATGAACAATGCTTCGACGTGGAGGCAATCGAATTCTTCTCGAACCGGTCCACGGATGCGGTAGACCCCTTTCCCTCGGAATCCATGCCTTTTCAATGATGGGGGAAAGTGCACTGTGTCGAGCCATTGGCCTTCCACATCGACAAAGCACCCGAATGCCATGCGTTCACGCCGTGCGGTTTGTGTCTCTTTGACGGCGACTAAATACCCGACCACATCTACTGTTTTTCCAATGCAATCAATCAATGCATCACTGCGTATGGCATCTTGAAGTTGACAGTTGGCTTTAGGGGTCAACAATCGAAACGGAGACACCAAGGGAAAGCCAAAAAGTTCAATTTGATCGAATGCAGTTTCCAATTCGTTGTATTCAAATTCAGGCAATGTGAATCGGGAAATATCAGGCGTAAAAAGGGTTGCTTCTTCCTGTCCTTTTCGAACATTTCCTAGGAGGAAATGGGCTTCCCATTGAAGTTGTTTGCCATCTTTTCCCGTAAACCGAAACCCCCCACATCGAATCATGACCAGGCATTGTTCCAAGGCCAATGTGTTCCGTTCGATGCAATCTTCGAGCGAGGCGTATGGACCGTTTGCGTTGCGCTCGTCGATGACGTTGGCTACGGTTTTTGCCTGCGCACCTCGGACCAGATTGAACCCGAGGTAAATCCGATTTTGAGAAGCATCTACACACGCTTCCCAACCTCCTCGATTCAGGCAAGGCGCTTCAATGTTTCCACCTACCATGCGCGCTTCATGCACATAAAATTCGGTGCGGTAAAAGCCACCAAAATTGTTGATGCAAGCCGTCATGTATTGCAAAGGCCAGTGGGCTTTGAGAAAGAGACTTTGATAACTTTCGACAGCATAGGAAGCGGAGTGCCCTTTGGCAAAAGCATATCCTGCAAAGCTTTCCACCTGGCGCCACACTTCTTCTACTAAGGAACGCTTCCGTCCTTGCTCCAATGCTTTTGCAATGAAAGTATCCCGGGCTTTGGCAAACTCTTCTCGCGAGCGAAACTTCCCGCTCATTCCCCTTCGTAATACATCGGCTTCACCAAGGTCCAAACCGGCAAAATGATGCGCCACCTTGATAACGTCTTCTTGGTAAACCATGACGCCGTAGGTTTCAGGCATGAGTTTTAACAATACGGGGTGGGCATCACTGCGTTTTTCGGGATACCGGTGGCGTTCGATGTAGGCTTTCATCATCCCACTGCGTGCGACTCCTGGTCGAATCACAGAACTAGCGGCGACGAGTCCGAGGTAATGGTCCACTTGAAGCTTGCGCATGAGCATGCGCATCGCAGGTGATTCCACGTAAAAGCACCCCACAGCTAATGCTTGGCGCAGCATGGATTGAACCTTGGGGTCCTGCTTGAATTGACTCATATCGTGGATGTCAATTTGCGCTGCGACTTCGGGATCATCTTGTGCGATCAGATCGATGGTATCCCGTATTTTACCTAGGCCCCGTTGGCTAAGAATATCAAACTTGTACAGCCCAATGTCTTCTGCGACGACCATGTCGTATTGGGTGGTAGGAAATCCTTTGGGCGGCATGAAAGTCCCGCCAAAGTGATGCAAAGGGCGATCGGCAATCAGTACGCCACACGCATGGATCGTAAGTGAATTAGGAAAGTTTTGGAGGTATCCAGCATACCGGACTACGAGTTGCTCCATTTCGTCCGTGCCAAGGGGATTGATGTTTCCGTCGGCGATGCGGTCGATGTCGTGCTTAGGAAGTCCAAAGACTTTTCCAAGTTCACGAATGACGGCGCGGTATTGGAAGGTGCTGTATGCGCCGACCAAAGCAACGTGAGGGAACCGCTTGAAGATATAAGCTGTCACATCGTCACGGTCGGTCCAGGAAAAATCAATATCGAAGTCCGGAGGATTGGTGCGGTAAAGGTTGATGAATCGTTCGAAGTACAAATCCAATTCGATTGGATCTACATCGGTGATGCGAAGCAGATAAGCGACTAAGCTGTTGGCTCCGCTTCCCCTTCCAACATAAAAATAACCCCG